>OKPA01000037.1_pt1 | contig 47072 bp, 37 predicted proteins | sample 1610851 | NCBI WGS metagenome assembly OKPA01 (sample SAMN04436690, study PRJEB24849) | human gut metagenome | biome: human gut; feature: NICU; material: stool | host: Homo sapiens | place: USA: Saint Louis, MO | collected 2010-06-29
GCCGGATAAGACGCGGCAAGCATCGCATCCGGCAATTGCACCGCGCCACTGGCGGATGCGGCGTGAACGCCTTATCCGCCCTACATGTGCAATCCCGTAGGCCGGATAAGACGCAGCAAGCGTCGCATCCGGCATTTATTGCGCCGCTGCGTACAGGCCGACAATCTGCTCCAGGCTGGCGGTACGCGGGTTACTGCGCAGACAAATATCTTCCAGCGCGGCCTGCGCCCATGCGCCGTAATGCGCAGATGTCGCACCAACATCGCCCAGTCGTTTACCAATCCCAACTTCAGCAATCAGCTCACTTACCGCGTTAATAGCGTCACGATCGTCGGATTTTTTAGTTCGCAGCGCCCGACCAATCTGACTAAACCGATCACGACAAACCATCCGGTTAAATTCCATCACCGTTGGCAACAACATGGCGTTCGCCAGACCGTGCGGAATATGCAGCGCCGCCCCTGGCTGATGCGCCATCGCGTGGCATAACCCAAGCCCGGCGCTGGAAAACGCCATTCCCGCCATACATGAAGCCAGCAACATGCTCTCGCGCGCGGCAAGGTCATGGCCGTAGCCCACCGCTTTCGGCAGTGATTTGCCAATCATCGCAATGGCACCAATCGCCAGGCTGTCGGTAAACGGTGTAGCGTTCAGCGCGCTGTACGCTTCAATGGCATGGGTTAACGCATCAATGCCAGTCATCGCCGTGACATGCGACGGCACGCCTTCGGTCAACGCGGCGTCGAGAATCGCCACATCCGGCATCAGCGAGGCATGGGCTAACACCTGTTTGCGCCCGCTTACCGCATCGATAATCACCGTCACGTTAGTCGTTTCAGAGCCGGTTCCGGCGGTCGTTGGAATGGCAATCAACGGCAGGCGCGGTTGCAGAACGCTGGTTTCTGACATTTCTGCCAGCGTGCTATCCGGGTTCGTCACCAGCAACGCCACGGCTTTCGCCGCATCCAGCACCGAGCCGCCGCCAAACGCGATCACCCCGTCACAACCTGATTCACGCAACTGCGCCACGGCTGCACACACGTCGGTGATGCACGGTTCGCCCACCGGACATGGCCAGAGCGTCATGGCGATACCTTTAACGGCCAGGCTACGTGTCAGCCCGGCGGTCATCCCTGCCTGATGCAAAAAGCTGTCTGCCATCACGAACAGATGTTTCAACCCACGCGTTTGCGCTTGCTGCCCGCAACTGCTCACCGCGCCCGGACCGCAAAGCGTCACCGGTGGAACGCTAAATGTTTTTACCCGTTGCAGATTCAGGGTATCGAACGCCTGAAAAAGCGCCGTTTGCAATTCACTTTGCATAGATCCCCTCCGCTTTCTCTCGCCCACTACTGGCGATTGCCAGCGGGGTCATAAACAAACTGTGCTGCGGTAAATGCACCTGTAACGCCGGAAATTGTTTGCAAAACAGCGCCGCTACGCCCGGTTGCATACAGGAACCGCCCGCCAGCCATAAATCCGTAATGCCCTGCCCTTCAATATGCCGGGCCACAATGTCCGCCATTTTTTCGTACACCGGTTTCACCGCGGGCCAAATCTCGTCACCGTGACCGCGTTTGTACTGCTCTGCCTCTTCCAGCGAAATACGGCGATTTCCGGCGAGAGTCAGAGAGATGTGATGTCCGCCGGTGGCTTCATCCGCCGAGTACGTCACTTTGCCCTTTTTCACGATGGCAATGCCGGTAGTGCCGCCGCCGATATCCACTACACCGGCGTTGTCCAGTTGCAGCAGATCCGCAACTGCGGTTGGCTCATCCAGCACATGGCTCACTTCCAGTCCGGCAGACTCCAGCACGTTGATGGAAATACGCGGGTCCGTACCAGGAGGAAATGAGGTCGCCGCATGGCTAAAACGGCGACCGAATTGCTGCTCAAGGGTGTCGAGATGGCGACGAACAATGGTGACCGCACCGAAGAAATCCCAGACGATGCCGTCGCGGACCACATCGGCCCAGTCGAGGCATACCGCCACCGGCTGACCGTCGCGGTCGACAACCATCGACACCACATCGCAAGTGCCCAGATCCACCCCCAGCCACAGCGGAGATTCCGTCGCGGCAGGCGTCTGGTTACACAGCGTTGCTGCAGTTTGCAGACGTGGAGTGAGCCATTGTTCATCGTGCGCCATCGGTTACTCCTTAAACAATGCGAAACGCATCGACTAATACACAGCGACGCAGACGGACAAACGTCCGCGCGCTGGTGACCCCTTCACCGGTTGGCGTGGTGATGGTCATCGTGGTCCAGCCTTCCCCGCCCAGCCCCAGCCCGGCAATACACGGTCCGTTCTTAACGAAAATGCTGGTATCAATGGCGTTCGCCATCTGGTTCATGTTTTCGATATTGCGCGAGTGCATTGCCGCCGTGTGGTGGCAACCGCCTTCCAGTTTCACCGCCAGCGCAATGGCATCCGCCACGTTGGCGACGCGCACGACGGGCAGCACCGGCATCATCAGTTCGGTCACGGCAAACGGATGTTCTGCGGTAGTTTCTACAAACAGCAGTCGCGTTTGTTCCGGAACTTTAAGGTCGATTGCCGCCGCGATTTTCGCCGCATCGCGACCAACCCAGTCACGGCTGACGGTGCCTTTTCCGCACTCGTCGATATTTTTCAGCAACACCGATTGCAGTTGCTGCGCCTGCTCTGCGGTCAGTTTCACCGCATGCTGGCCTTCCATCAGACGCATCAGTTCATCGGCTACGCTATCCACAACAATCAGTACCTTTTCGTCGGCACAAATGATGTTGTTATCGAAAGACGCGCCTTTGACGATGGACTGAGCAGCACGGGCGAGGTCGGCGGTTTCATCCACCACTACCGGCGGGTTGCCAGCGCCTGCGGCAATCAGACGTTTATTGGTGTGTTTACGCGCCGCTTCCACTACCGCTTCGCCGCCGGTCACCACCAGCAGGCCGATACCCGGAAACTTGAACAAGCGTTGCGCGGTTTCGATATCCGGATTTGCTACGGTAACCAGTAAGTTTTCCGGCCCGCCTGCGGCAACAATCGCCTGGTTGAGCAGCGTAATCGCCCGCTGGGAGACTTTTTTCGCCGCCGGATGCGGGGCAAAAATGACGCTGTTGCCCGCGGCAATCAGGCTGATGGCGTTGTTAATTACGGTTGCCGCCGGGTTAGTGGAAGGCGTCACCGAAGCCACTACGCCCCAGGGTGCGTTTTCAATTAAAGTCAGGCCGTTGTCGCCAGTCAGCACCTGTGGAGAGAGGCACTCAACGCCTGGTGTGCCGCGCGCCTGAGCGACGTTTTTGGCAAATTTATCTTCAACGCGCCCCATGCCGGTTTCACTGACGGCAAGTTCCGCTAAATCTCTGGCGTGTTTTTCGCCTGCTTCACGAATGGCTGCAATGGCTAACTGGCGCATTGCCACGCTTTTTAACCCTTGCTGGGCGACTTTGGCTGCCGCAACGGCGTCATCCAGGGACGCGAAAACGCCCATCTCATGAACGGCGGCGGGCGGCGTGTCACTGCTTTGCATTTTCAGCAGTACCGCTTTCACCACCTGTTCAATATCCTGTTGATTCATGATGTTCTGCCTTATTTGTGGAAAATGACCTGACAGCCAGACACCACCTCATCGACAATGCCAATCACGCACAGATCGACCGGTGACGTTTCGCTTTTATGCGCCTGGCGGGCGGAACTGCCACTCACCAGTAACACCCACTCCCCGGTTCCCGCGCCAATATTGTCGATGGCGACGGCGCATTGCCCGTCAGGATTACCTTGTGGATCAATCATTTCCACCATCAGCAATTTGTCATGCGCCAGTCCGTGATGGCGTACGGTACAAACAATTTGTCCAGTGACGACTGCCAGTTTCATACCCGCCTCCGTGGCGTATTTCAGGTAAAAGCTCCCCCCACCCTCCGCAGAAGGTAAAATGAAAAAGGAGAGAGCGTGACGCCCGAATCGACGTCACACAGGGTGATTACAGGTTGCTGCTATCGCCTTTCAGGCCGATCGGGAAGACTTCTTCCAGGTCGCCGTGCGGACGCGGGATAACGTGTACAGATACCAGCTCGCCGATACGCTGTGCCGCTGCGGCACCTGCATCGGTCGCGGCTTTACAGGCTGCAACATCACCACGAACCATGGCAGTACACAGGCCGCCGCCAATCTGCTTAACACCAACCAGCTTGACGCGCGCAGCTTTAACCATCGCGTCAGAAGCCTCAATCAGTGCAACCAGGCCCCGGGTTTCGATCATTCCTAATGCTTCCATTGTGCTTTCCTCTTTATCAGGGTCCAGAACGGGACCGTTCATTCAACCAGTGTTTGTAAACTGCTTTCGTGGTTCACTTCTGTCTGACGCGGCACAGCTGCCACCAGCGCCAGTTCGATAATTTCCTGCACGCTACAACCACGAGAGAGATCGTGCATCGGCGCGGCAAGTCCTTGTATCAATGGCCCGACGGCACGATATCCGCCAAGTCGTTGTGCGATTTTGTAGCCAATATTTCCTGCCTCCAGCGACGGAAAAACCATCACATTAGCTTTGCCCTGTAACGGGCTGGCAGGCGCTTTTTGCGCCGCCACTTCCGGCACGAAGGCGGCGTCAAACTGCAACTCGCCATCGACAACCAGCTTTGGTGCGCGCTCACGGACGATTTCTGTCGCCTGCTGGACGTTGGCAACGCAGGGGTGACGGGCACTACCGTTACTGGAAAACGACAGCATCGCCACGCGCGGTTCTTCTCCGGTGATGGCGCGCCAGGTTTCGGCGCTGGCAAGCGCGATATCCGCCAGTTGTGCCGCCGTCGGCTGCGGCACCACGCTGCAATCGGCAAAGCCCAACGCCGGACCGCTGTACTGTGGCAGCATCAGGAAAATGGATGAGAGCGTTTTACAGCCTGGCTGCAAGCCGATAATGCGTAATCCGGCACGCAGCACATTCGCCGTGGAAGAGAGGTTGCCCGCGATACAGACATCCGCTTTACCGGCGCTGACCATTGCGGCGGCGAACATCAGCGGATCGGTAAGTTTTTCCAGCGCATCCGGCGGCGTTTTTTCGCCCGCGCGGGCCAGCCAGCGATGAGCAAATTCTTCCCGCATTGCGAGGTTGCCATGCGGATCTATCACCTGTAGCCCGTCCATCGCCACGCCGTGACTGAGCGCAAACTGACGAAGTTCAAACGGATTGGCGACCAGAATGGGCGTTGCCAGACCTTGTTGATGTAAATATTGCGCAGCTTTCAGCACACGTTGATCTAACGCATCCGGAAAAACTACTCTGGCGGGCGCTCGCAACGCCAGTTCACGACAACGTTTAATAATCATTGCGTTTCCCCCAGTCGTTGTTGGATCTGCTTCACCGTTAGCGGCTGCTTCGTTACGCTCAGGATCATCATCACGTAGACCGTGCTGGAAAGGCGGTTCAGCGCCTGCAAAATGTCCGGGCGTAATACTTCAAAGCTGCGGGTGATAAAGACCTGCGCCGCTACGGTTTCGGTTTCCCGCACTTTGGTGCGTAACAGATTCAGCAACGCCGCATCGCGCCCGTGGCTGGCTTCCGGCACCAGATGATCGTGGTCGAGATAACGCAGCGGCTGGTGAGAAAGCCGATGCAGATCTTCGTCAGAAAGCCCGACAATCGCCTGACAGCCCAACGGTTCCCCCAGCGCATCGGCACGCATAATGTTGCCAAGACGCGAACGGATATCCGCCAGCCACGGCTGCCACGGTTCCGCCAGTTCAATTTGCAGCCACACTGCCAGCGCAATGGTGCTGTCGAGAACAGCGCGAAAACCCAGACGCGGATCGCTTTTGGCGACCATTTTTTCCGCCGACAGGTGAGTCAGCGTATCCGGCTTTTTTGCTACCGGCTGGCGGCACAGTTCGCAGCACGCCTGCGGATGTTCATCGCTACTGGTCAGCCCGTGAACGGGCTGCGGCTGCTGCTGTTCATCGTCAACAAACAGGCGGCCCTGCTCGTCAATAAACTTGATGCGCAGATGGCGGCTTTCCAGTAACTCCCGGGCAGAGGGCGTCAGGCGACTGTCCGCAGGGAGATGGATCTCTGCGCCTTCGCTGAGCGTATGGTTCGCTCTTAGCCATGCTTCAGTGATGAAATCTTTCATAGGGATTGCCAGTTAGCCGGCCAGGCGACATACAGAAATTTCACGCTGGATGTCGTACCAAATTCGATGCTGGAGCCTTTCGGGATAAACATCACATCGCCCGCTTTGGCGATCATAGTTTCGCCTTCGTGGCGAACATGCAGCTCCCCTTCCAGCACCATGTCGATTTCGTCGTAGTTCAGGGTCCACGGAAAGAAGGCGTTCTCCCACTGCATGAAACCAGCGGCCATACTGCTGCCGTCGTCTCCGGTCACGAGATCAGTCAAGCCTACGCAGTGCGGTTCCGCGCCATCGAAACGACCAAACTTGACGCTGCTGCCATCAATAACTTTGATGCCGCCTTTGCCGGTCACCGATTTAAAGCTCGGCTGCAGTGCACCCTGCTCCAGCGACTGTTTTTCCTTCATCACTTTTTCCATCAGCTGCGCGACCAGGCTTTCGGTAAACTGACCTTCCGGCAGTTGGGCGATAATGGTTTCACGGATGCGCTGGCTTTCGGTTTTATCGGCTGATGCGCTGGCGGGAACAGACGCCGTTACCGGGATCGATTCATCACATTCGGTGATGGTAAAACCCAACAGATCAGCCACTTCACGAGCTTCCGGGGTAATAATGCTGGCGCGCAGAACCACGGACATTGCCAGTTCGCCGCGCGCGTGTGCTTCACGAATATCATTCGCTGTGATGAGTTTTTTCACCTGCTTCCTCCTGTTTGGTGAGAGATGCCAGATAATCCACCAGTTGCTGCACGCTTTGCGGGTCGTGGCTGTTTAGCTCGAAAATCGGCTCTTCGAAGCCCGTCTCAAGCAATAACTTTCGCGTTGCGGCGACGTCAGCATCTGGCATGTCCGTTTTACTGATGACGGCGATTTGCCGTTTGCTGACGCCAATATCCAGCAACCCGGCAGGCAACCGACTTTCCGGGTCATTCGCGCCGTGGACATAGATCAGCATGTCCACATCCTGTAGCGTGGTAATTAAGGCGTGATACCAGCGGGGATGGCTAAAATATTCACCCGGCGTATCAATATCGCCATTATCATTAAATTCCACGGTCTGTGTTTTTCTTGCGAGGGTATAATTCCCCTGCAACGCATTAAATAACGTTGTTTTTCCTGCCCCGACGGTACCCACAAACGCAATTCGTTTCATGAATGCCTCGTATTAACTTTTGGTCATTTCACAAAGCGTATAATTTAATAAGCGTCCTAAACCACTGACGGTTTGTGATAACGCTTCTTCTACTGCGCCCACCGAGCCATAAATCACCAGCGCGCCGCTAAAACGGTCGAGAAAACCGATATGCACATCGGCGGCTTTCAACGCTAAATCACCGGCGATCATCGCCGTTTCTCCGGGAGTTAGCGTCATAATGCCGATTGCGCCCGCATCCGGAACGCCGATTTTCTTCGCCAGTTCCTCGCCGGGATGCGCGATGAGATGCGCCAGTGTGACCTGTTTACCGGGCACAAATTCCTGAATGATGCGTTCTTTATCCATGAGTCGCCGCCTGTGAAAAACTTTCGTGTATCGTGACAATTTTTCGTCAGAGTAAATAACAAAATTCGGCAAGCGCGTTTAAAAGGTGAGGTAGATCACTAAGAATGGAGAGATATTTGCTGTGGTGCATAAACTTTCATATGCAACGCATGAATATAAATAAAATAATATCGAGATATTTTATATACTGCTTTTTTTATTATTCGCAAACTCAGTAATAAACTTTACTAATATATTGCAGCTAAACCGCTTACCCTGAATATTCAGGGTAAGCGTGAGAGTTAAAAAAGAATTACAGCGGTTGGGTTTGCGCTTCAACCACGGCCAGCGCCACCATGTTGACGATACGACGTACCGATGCGATCGGCGTTAACACGTGAACCGGTTTCGCCACGCCCATCAGCACCGGACCGACAGTCACACCTTCCGAGCTGGAAACGCGCAGTAAGTTGTAACTAATGCGGGCAGCTTCCATGTTCGGCATCACCAGAATATTAGCGGAACCTTTCAAAGGGCTGTCCGGCATACGGTCGTTGCGAATCGCTTCCACCAGCGCTGCATCGCCGTGCATTTCACCATCAATCATCAGTTCTGGCGCACGTTCCCTGACCAGTTCCAGCGCCTGACGCATTTTGCTCGACGACGGGCAGTCAGAAGAACCAAAGTTGGAGTGCGACAACAGAGCCACACGCGGCTCAATACCAAAACGACGAACAGTTTCTGCCGCCATCAAGGTGATCTCCGCCAGCTCTTCTGCATCAGGCTCATCATTGACGTAGGTATCGGCAATAAAGGTGTTACCACTCGGCAACAGCAGCGCGTTCATTGCACCTGCGGTGTGAACGCCATCGCGATAACCAAAGACATTTTTCACCACGCTAAAGTGTTCATGATAATCGCCCACCGTACCGCAAATCATTGCATCGGCTTCGCCACGCTGAACCATGATCGCGCCGATCACTGTCGGGTTACTGATCAGCGCACGCTGCGCCTGCTCCTGAGTGACACCGCGACGCTTCATGATCTGGAAGTATTCGGTCCAGTACTCTTTAAAGCGCGGATCGGATTCGTTATTGACGATCTCAAAATCAACGCCCGCCTTGATCTGCAAGCCCAGTTTCTGAATGCGCATTTCGATCACGTTCGGACGACCAATAAGGATCGGTTTCGCCAGTCCCAGCGTTACCAGTTCCTGAGTGGCATGCAGAACGCGCGCCTCTTCCCCTTCCGGCAGAACTACGCGCTTCGGCGCTTTGCGAGCCTGGGAGAAAATCGGCTTCATAAACAGGTTAGTTTTGTAAACGAACTCTGTCAGCTTGTCGATGTAGACGTCGAAATCAGCAATCGGACGCGTCGCCACGCCCGACTCCATCGCCGCTTTCGCCACCGCAGGAGCGATCTTAACGATCAAGCGCGGATCAAACGGTTTTGGAATGATGTATTCCGGACCAAAGCTCAGATCCTGATCGCCATACGCTGAAGCCACCACTTCACTCTGTTCCGCATGGGCCAGTTCTGCAATCGCGCGTACTGCCGCCAGTTTCATCTCTTCGTTGATGGCGGTTGCGCCAACGTCCAGCGCGCCACGGAAGATAAACGGGAAGCAAAGGACGTTGTTCACCTGGTTCGGGTAGTCGGAACGGCCGGTACAGATGATGGCATCCGGACGCACTTCTTTCGCCAGCGGCGGCAGAATTTCCGGTTCCGGGTTCGCCAGCGCCAGGATCATTGGCGCACGGGCCATTTTCTTCACCATTTCCTGGGTCAGCACTTTCGGGCCGGAACAGCCGAGGAAAATATCCGCGCCTTCAATCACATCATCGAGGGTACGTTTACCGTCATCCACCACCGCGTATGCGGCTTTGGTTTCCGCCATGTTTGGCTCACGGCCCTGATAGATAACGCCTTTTGAATCGCAAACCACGATGTTATGTTTTTGCAGACCCAGCGCTACCAGCAGGTTCATACAGGCGATTGCTGCGGCACCCGCGCCAGAAACCACCATCCGCACGTCGGAGATGTTTTTCTCCACCACGCGCAAGCCGTTGAGGATGGCGGCAGTGCTGATAATTGCCGTGCCGTGCTGATCGTCGTGGAATACCGGAATATTCATCCGCTCGCGCAGTTTCTGTTCAATATAGAAACATTCTGGCGCTTTAATGTCTTCGAGGTTGATGCCGCCGAAGGTCGGTTCGAGCGCAGCGACGACTTCAATAAATTTGTCCGGGTCGAGTTCATCAACTTCAATGTCAAATACATCAATCCCGGCGAATTTCTTAAACAGAACGCCCTTGCCTTCCATCACCGGTTTGCCTGCCAGCGCGCCAATGTTGCCTAACCCCAGCACCGCCGTACCGTTAGAGATCACCGCTACCAGGTTACCGCGCGCGGTATATTTGTAGGCTTTTAACGGGTCTTTTTCGATTTCAAGACAAGGTGCGGCAACGCCTGGTGAGTAGGCCAGCGCCAGATCGCGCTGCGTTGCCAGAGGCTTGGTTGGAGAAACCTGGATTTTCCCTGGAACTGGAAATTCATGGAAATCAAGTGCACTTTGTTTTAACTGGTCATCCATTTGGTTGTTCCTTTCACGTAACGTTCACAAATAAAGTGTGTGGGCAACAGCCCCTGTCCACAACGTGGCGCACATTATTACCCTGCCGGAGTCTACAGACTTTGAGCAAGTCCAAACTCTCACCATTAATATAATGTTTTGGTAATAATCCTATAACACTGATGTTACCTGCTTAATCCAGCAATACCATGCCTGTCTGCTATGCTTTTTTGATGCGTTTAGCGAAATTTCTCAGAAGTGTGAATTAACGCACTCATCTAACACTTTACTTTTCAAGGAGTATTTCCTATGAACGAGTTAGACGGCATCAAACAGTTCACCACTGTCGTGGCAGACAGCGGCGATATTGAGTCCATTCGCCATTATCATCCCCATGATGCCACCACCAATCCTTCGCTGTTACTCAAGGCTGCCGGATTATCACAATATGAGCATTTAATAGACGATGCTATCGCCTGGGGTAAAAAAAATGGCAAGACCCAGGAACAACAGGTGGTCGCAGCGTGTGACAAACTGGCGGTCAATTTCGGTGCTGAAATTCTCAAAATCGTACCCGGTCGCGTGTCAACAGAAGTTGATGCACGCCTCTCTTTTGATAAAGAAAAGAGTATTGAGAAGGCGCGCCATCTGGTGGACTTGTATCAGCAACAAGGCGTTGAGAAATCACGCATTCTGATCAAGCTGGCTTCGACCTGGGAAGGAATTCGCGCGGCAGAAGAGCTGGAAAAAGAAGGTATTAACTGCAACCTGACGCTGCTGTTTTCTTTTGCACAGGCGCGGGCCTGTGCAGAAGCAGGCGTTTTTCTGATTTCGCCGTTTGTCGGGCGTATTTATGACTGGTATCAGGCACGCAAGCCGATAGACCCGTATGTGGTGGAAGAAGATCCAGGCGTTAAATCAGTACGCAATATCTACGACTACTATAAGCAACACCACTATGAAACCATTGTGATGGGCGCGAGCTTCCGTCGCACCGAACAAATCCTCGCCTTAACCGGCTGCGACCGACTGACTATCGCACCGAATTTGCTGAAGGAGCTACAGGAAAAAGTTTCGCCAGTGGTACGTAAATTAATCCCACCTTCTCAGACGTTCCCACGCCCAGCTCCCATGAGCGAAGCGGAATTCCGTTGGGAGCACAATCAGGATGCGATGGCGGTAGAAAAACTGTCTGAAGGCATTCGTCTGTTCGCCGTTGATCAACGCAAACTGGAAGATCTTCTTGCCGCCAAACTATAAACCAGCCACGGAGTGTTATATGTCCCGAAAAGACCTTGCCAATGCGATTCGCGCACTCAGTATGGATGCGGTACAAAAAGCCAATTCTGGTCATCCCGGCGCGCCGATGGGCATGGCTGATATTGCCGAAGTGCTGTGGAACGATTTTCTTAAACATAACCCCACCGACCCAACCTGGTATGACCGTGACCGCTTTATTCTTTCCAACGGTCACGCGTCGATGCTGCTCTACAGTTTGCTGCATCTGACCGGTTACGACCTGCCACTGGAAGAACTGAAGAACTTCCGTCAGTTGCATTCGAAAACCCCTGGTCACCCGGAAATCGGCTATACGCCAGGTGTTGAAACCACCACCGGTCCTCTTGGACAAGGTTTGGCGAACGCCGTCGGGCTGGCGATAGCAGAGCGTACGCTGGCGGCGCAGTTTAATCAGCCGGATCATGAAATTGTCGATCACTTCACCTATGTGTTTATGGGCGACGGCTGCCTGATGGAAGGTATCTCTCACGAAGTCTGTTCGCTGGCGGGCACGCTGGGGCTGGGCAAGCTGATTGGTTTTTACGATCACAACGGTATTTCCATCGACGGTGAAACCGAAGGCTGGTTTACCGACGATACGGCAAAACGATTTGAAGCCTATCACTGGCATGTGGTCCACGAGATCGACGGCCACGATCCGCAGGCGGTGAAGGAAGCGATCCTTGAAGCGCAAAGCGTGAAAGATAAGCCGTCGCTGATTATCTGCCGTACGGTGATTGGCTTTGGTTCGCCGAATAAAGCAGGTAAGGAAGAGGCGCACGGCGCACCACTGGGGGAAGAAGAAGTGGCGCTGGCACGGCAAAAACTGGGCTGGCACCATCCGCCATTTGAGATCCCTAAAGAGATTTATCACGCCTGGAATGCCCGCGAAAAAGGCGAAAAAGCGCAGCAGCGCTGGAATGAGAAGTTTGCCGCCTATAAAAAGGCTCATCCGCAACTGGCAGAAGAGTTTACCCGTCGGATGAGCGGCGGTTTGCCGAAGGACTGGGAGAAAACGACTCAGAAATATATCAATGAGTTGCAGGCGAATCCGGCGAAAATCGCTACCCGTAAGGCTTCGCAAAATACGCTTAACGCTTACGGGCCGATGCTGCCTGAGTTGCTCGGCGGTTCGGCGGATCTGGCTCCCAGCAACCTGACCATCTGGAAAGGTTCTGTGTCGCTGAAGGAAGATCCGGCGGGCAACTACATTCACTACGGGGTGCGTGAATTTGGTATGACCGCTATCGCCAACGGCATCGCGCACCACGGCGGCTTTGTGCCGTATACCGCGACGTTCCTGATGTTTGTTGAATACGCCCGTAACGCCGCGCGGATGGCGGCACTGATGAAAGCGCGGCAGATTATGGTTTATACCCACGACTCAATTGGTCTGGGCGAAGATGGTCCGACGCACCAGGCTGTTGAGCAACTGGCTAGTCTGCGCTTAACGCCAAATTTCAGCACCTGGCGACCGTGCGATCAGGTGGAAGCGGCGGTTGGCTGGAAGCTGGCGGTTGAGCGCCACAACGGACCGACAGCACTGATCCTCTCAAGGCAGAATCTGGCACAGGTAGAACGAACACCGGATCAGGTTAAAGAGATTGCTCGTGGCGGTTATGTGCTGAAAGACAGCGGCGGTAAGCCAGATATTATTCTGATTGCCACCGGTTCAGAGATGGAAATCACTCTGCAAGCGGCAGAGAAATTAGCGGGAGAAGGTCGCAATGTTCGCGTGGTTTCCCTGCCCTCGACCGATATTTTCGATGCCCAGGATGAGGAATATCGCGAGTCGGTACTGCCTTCAAATGTTTCTGCCCGCGTGGCAGTAGAAGCGGGTATTGCCGATTACTGGTACAAATATGTTGGTCTGAAAGGGGCAATTGTCGGGATGACAGGTTATGGGGAATCTGCTCCGGCGGATAAGCTGTTCCCGTTCTTTGGCTTTACCGCCGAGAATATTGTGGCAAAAGCGCATAAGGTACTGGGAGTGAAAGGTGCCTGATGGTGATCGCCGGATGCTGATTGTCGGATGTGACGCTGGTGCGTCTTATCCGGTCTACATGTCCCCGCCATTTTGTTTAACGGGTGATCCACAACGTGGGCCAGGCGTCTGGCCCATGCCAGTTATCGCAGGTGGGTTCTGCGGCGTAACGCACCAGGCGAAAACGCTGACCGTCAAAGCGCCAGCGCGCCTGAATGCCACAATCGCTTAATCCGCGCCCTTTTGCTAAGGTCACCAGTTCACGCGATTTTTCATCGAATGTTGCGTTCATCAGTTCCAGTTCATTGGTCTCCTGACCGTTGTTGAACGGCAAACGCAACCGTACCGGGCGCGAGGCCAGCGGCTTTTTACGCGACACAATCCATGCCAAATCAATGGTGTTATAGGCCCCTGCCTCACAGCTAATCATCATCAGCGCTTTATCATCGGTCAGCGCAGTGACATTCACCTCACGACGTAACGGATCAAGCGAACAGCGCAGACCATTCATCCGCCAGTTTCCATAATCCAGCAAATCGTTACGTTCTTCGCGTGAGAGTGGCGTCGGCGTTGGGTTAACCACCGCGACCTCTTTCAGCGCAGGCGCTGGCGGTACGCTGAGCGGCGGTTCGTCCCCTTTCTTTATCCACGCGGTCTCACTTCCAACGCGCTTTTGCTGGGCATCAATAAACAACAACGCCGCTTTTAAGCCACTCAGAGAAATAGTCTGATTGCCGTCGCGTAAGGTGATCGCCCTCCCTTCCTGAATCATCTGCAAAAACGCGGTGATGGTTGCCGTATCATCGGTTACTAATAACCATGGTGAAATCCGCCACTTGTCACCACTTAACGCCAACGGCTCACCATCTAACAGCAGCCGTGGCGCTATCTCCCCTTCTGACGCATCCGGCGACTTCAACCCGCCGCGCTCAATACGTAAAACGGCATCGGTATGCGCCCCGGCGCTGCGGCTCAGGGTCATCACCAGTCCATTATGATCGCCCGTATTGCGCGCTACACAGAAATTTTGATTATTACAGGTGACCTGCCAGTCGGAAAACGCCCGTTGCGCTGGTGCCGCCCACACCAAAGACATCGGCAACAAAGCGAAAAAAAAGAGAAGGAAAATGCGATATCGCATGGACGGTACGACCCCAGAAGTTCAAACAAACAGCACAAGTCGTATCTTCGTTGCGCAGGTAGCGCGGCTCAATCGGATTTGTCGGATTGAGCCAATAATAAACAACGAAATATTATTGTTATTTTTCAGTCCATTAAATGTGACATTTGCAAATAGTTAAGCAATAACACCGTCTTACCGTCACGTATCTCGCCGGTTTTAATCATCTCCAGCGCCTGGCTGAACGGCAGCTCAAGCACTTCAATATCTTCATCTTCGACACCACCACCGGCGTTAGCGCGCTGGCTGTCACTGTATTCGGCGATAAAAAAGTGGATTAGCTCAGTCACACCGCCTGGCGACATATACAGTTCAAATAATTTGCGGACTTCGCCAACTTCATAGCCCGTCTCTTCAATCGCTTCTTTGCGAATGCACACTTCCGGTTCGTCGTTATCCAGCAGCCCGGCGCAGGTTTCAATCAGTTGCCCGCTTTCATTGCCATTAACCCAGGTAGCGACGCGGAACTGGCGAATCAGAACCACGGTCTTTTTCTTCGCGTTGTACAGGAGGATCGTCGCACCATTACCGCGATCGTAAACTTCACGTTTATGGCGGATAACTTCGCCATCTTTGCGCGTGAGATCGTAAGTAATGTTGTGCAGGGTGAAATAGTTATCGGAGAGAATTTTGTCTTTAACAAGGGTGATTTGTTGCGTCATACCGACTCCACAGCGCGAAATGAACAATTATCTTACGCTGTGAAGTCGGGTTTGTCTGCGCAGGCTATCAGTGAGATTTGACTGATTTTACGCCCAGCCAGTCAATGATCCCCTGTGCCGCATGACGTCCTTCTGCCATTGCGGTAACCACCAGATCCGCACCACGCACGGCGTCACCACCGGCGAAGATTTTCGGATTCGTGGTCTGGTAACGGTACTGGCTTTCCACATCCGCGATGATGCGGCCCCATTTGTCTACCGTTACACCGTGCGACTCCAGCCACGGCATCCCGTGCGGATTGAAGCCAAACGCCATAATCACCGCATCGGCTGGCATGACAAATTCACTGCCTTCCACCGGCACTGGACGCCGACGCCCCTGGGCATCCGGCTCGCCAAGACGCGTGCGCAGGAAACGAATCCCGCAGACGTGACCTTGTTCATTCAGTTCAAGCGCCACCGGCTGGACGTTAAATTCGAAGTTGGCCCCCTCTTCACGGGCGTTCTTCACCTCTTTCTTCGAGCCTGGCATGTTAGCTTCATCACGACGATAAGCGCAGGTGACGTTACTCGCGCCGTGGCGCAGCGCAGTACGCACACAGTCCATCGCGGTGTCGCCGCCGCCCAGTACCACGACGTTAAGTCCGGCAGTATTGATAAACGGCTCTTCCGGTAGCTCTTCGAGTCCCATCACCTGTTTAGTATTGGCGATGAGGAACGGCAGCGCGTCATAAACGCCCGGCGCATCTTCATTGGGTAAACCCGCTTTCATGGAACGGTAAGTGCCTACGCCAACGAAGACCGCGTCGTATTGTTCCAAAAGCGAATTCAAAGAGACATCTTTACCCACTTCACAATTGAGTTCGAAGTGAATCCCCATCACGCTGAAGATTTCCCGACGGCGTGCCAGCAGGGATTTATCCAGTTTGAAAGAAGGAATGCCGAAAGTGAGCAAGCCACCGATTTCTGGATGGCGATCGTACACCGTCACCTCTACGCCATTGCGGGTCAAAACATCCGCACAGGCCAGCCCTGCCGGACCCGCACCGATAATCGCCACCCGCTTGTCCACTTTGGTGACATGGCTTAAGTCAGGACGCCAACCTTTCGCCAACGCCTGATCTGAAATGTAGCGTTCAATGTTACCGATAGTTACTGCGCCGTGCTCATCGCGAATAGTACAGGCACCTTCACACAAACGGTCTTGCGGGCAAACGCGTCCGGTAATTTCCGGCAGGGTGTTGGTCTGGTGAGAAAGCTCGACGGCGGCGTCGATGTTTCCGGCTTTCACCAGTTCAATCCACTGCGGTATATGGTTATGCAGCGGGCAGGTCCATTCACAAACGCTGTGCTCGCCGCACTTAAGGCAGCGCGAGGCTTCCCGTTGTGCCTGATCGGCACGGAATGGCAGATAAATTTCATCAAAACCGGTTTTGCGCGCTTCAATCGCCAGTTTATCTGGCTCGCCACGCGCGGGCGTTGCCTGCATTTGCTCGACTTTACTCATTACCGGCATTTCTTGCGCCGCGGTACTGGCATGCCACGGTTGTTGTTCCTGACGTGCGGTGCGCAAGCGGCGGGATTTCGCCATGCCGGAGAGTGCGGCGTCAGTGACCAGTTGCAGCGCGTCCGCCGGGCAATTTTCGACACAGGCAGGACCGTTTTCGCGCCCTGCACAAAGGTCGCATTTATGCGCCGTGGCTTTTACTTTTCCTACCGCAACGGGTGTCAGAACGATTTGCATCGTACCAAATGGACAGGCCACCACGCAGGATTTACAGCCAATACACTTTTGCTGATTGACCTGAATGCTGTCATCAACGTGGCTGATTGCGCCATTAGGGCAGCTACGGGCGCAGGGCGCATCTTCACAATGGTGACAGGTCACTGCACTACGTTGCTGCTGATGTTTGATAACCGTAATTCGGGGATGAAAATGGTGTTGGCTCAGGACATGTTGCTCGTCATTGTGAGCCATGACACAGGCGATTTCACAAGCATGACAACCCAGACATTGCTGACTGTTGGCCATAATAAAACGATTCATAACGACCTTCTTTTTTGGTTGTAAAAACCTTATTCTTTATATGAGTGTTGTTATTACCCGACTTACAGGGGAATCGGCAATGTTCATGTGCCCAGAATAAGTAACTATTTCGCTATAAACTGTGGCAGATCAAATAATCCCATCACTGACTAAATTTCGTTTCAGCGAACTGGAACATTAATGATTTTTTGTGGAGAAGACGCGTGTGATTGTTAAACGACCCGTCTCGGCCAGTCTGGCCCGGGCCTTTTTTTACATTGTGCTGCTGTCGATTCTTTCCACGGGTATCGCTCTGCTAACGCTGGCGAGCAGTTTACGCGACGCTGAGGCTATCAATATTGCCGGATCGCTGCGTATGCAGAGTTACCGCCTGGGCTACGACTTGCAAAGTGGCAGTCCACAACTCAATGCACATCGCCAGTTATTTCAGCAGGCACTGCATTCACCGGTATTAACCAATCTCAACGTCTGGTATGTGCCAGAGGCAGTAAAAACCCGCTATGCGCATCTGAATGCCAACTGGCTGGAGATGAATAATCGGCTCAGCAAGGGCGACTTGCCGTGGTATCAGGCCAATATTAATAATTATGTTAATCAGATAGACCTGTTCGTGCTGGCTTTACAGCACTACGCTGAACGCAAAATGCTGCTGGTGGTGGCAATTTCCCTGGCTGGCGGCATCGGTATTTTCACGCTGGTCTTTTTTACTTTGCGCCGCATACGCCATCAGGTGGTTGCCCCGCTGAATCAGCTGGTTACCGCCAGTCAGCGTATTGAACACGGGCAGTTCGACTCGCCGCCGCTGGATACCAGCCTGCCGAATGAGCTTGGTCTGCTTGCAAAAACCTTTAACCAGATGTCGAGCGAGCTGCATAAATTGTACCGTTCGCTGGAGGCGTCAGTAGAAGAAAAGACCCGCGATCTCCATGAGGCCAAGCGTCGTCTGGAGGTGTTGTATCAGTGTTCGCAGGCGCTAAACACCAGCCAGATTGATGTGCATTGTTTCCGCCATATTTTGCAGATTGTTCGCGACAATGAAGCAGCTGAATATCTGGAGTTAAATGTCGGTGACAACTGGCGGATTAGCGAAGGGCAGCCAAACCCGGAATTGCCGATGCAGATTTTACCGGTGACAATGCAAGAGACGGTTTACGGCGAACTGCACTGGCAAAATAGTCACGTTTCATCATCAGAACCGCTGCTTAACAGCGTTTCGTCGATGCTGGGACGCGGTTTGTACTTTAATCAGGCGCAGAAGCATTTTCAGCAGTTATTGTTGATGGAAGAACGTGCGACCATCGCCCGCGAATTGCACGACTCGCTGGCTCAGGTACTTTCTTACTTACGTATCCAGTTGACGTTACTGAAGCGTTCGATACCGGAAGATAACGCCACCGCACAAAGTATCATGGCCGATTTTTCCCAGGCGTTGAATGATGCTTATCGGCAGTTACGCGAGCTGTTGACTACTTTCCGCCTGACGCTGCAGCAGGCGGATCTCCCCTCCGCGTTGAGGGAAATGCTGGATACGTTACAAAATCAAACCAGCGCCAAACTGACCCTCGACTGCCGTCTGCCAACCCTGGCGCTGGATGCGCAAATGCAGGTGCATTTGTTGCAAATTATTCGCGAAGCGGTGCTGAATGCGATGAAGCACGCCAACGCCAGCGAAATCGCCGTTAGCTGCGTCACCGCGCCGGATGGCAATCACACGGTCTATATTCGCGACAACGGGATTGGCATCGGTGAACCGAAAGAACCCGAAGGCCATTATGGTCTGAATATCATGCGCGAACGCGCGGAAAGATTGGGTGGGACGCTGACTTTTTCACAACCTTCCGGCGGCGGCACGTTAGTGAGTATTAGCTTTCGCTCTGCGGAGGGTGAGGAAAGTCAGCTGATGTAATGCCTCTTATTGACCAAAGAATAGTGGCACTTAAGGTTCAGTATAAAAGGGCATGATAATTTACATTAACTCCTTTTTTTCTCCACGATTGGCTCGTACCTTGCCGCTACAGTGAAGCAAGTCAAGCCTACAACGATACGCAGAAACACGAGGTCCTCTTTTAATGGCGAATTTCTTTATTGATCGCCCCATTTTTGCCTGGGTGCTGGCAATCCTGTTGTGTCTGACAGGTACCCTGGCGATTTTTTCATTGCCCGTTGAACAATACCCCGATCTCGCGCCACCGAATGTGCGAGTGACCGCTAACTATCCCGGCGCATCGGCCCAGACGCTGGAAAACACCGTGACCCAGGTTATCGAGCAAAATATGACCGGCCTCGATAATCTGATGTATATGTCATCTCAGAGCAGCGGCACCGGTCAGGCATCTGTCACGTTAAGTTTTAAAGCAGGCACCGATCCGGACGAAGCCGTGCAGCAAGTACAAAACCAGCTACAATCAGCCATGCGAAAGTTACCGCAGGCGGTGCAAAATCAGGGCGTGACGGTGCGTAAAACCGGCGATACCAACATTCTGACCATTGCCTTCGTCTCTACCGATGGTTCGATGGATAAGCAGGATATTGCCGATTATGTTGCCAGTAATATTCAGGACCCGTTAAGCCGCGTGAATGGCGTCGGGGATATCGATGCCTATGGTTCGCAATATTCCATGCGTATCTGGCTGGACCCGGCGAAACTCAACAGTTTCCAGATGACGGCTAAAGATGTCACCGATGCCATTGAATCACAGAACGCGCAGATTGCGGTTGGGCAACTTGGTGGTACGCCTTCCGTCGATAAGCAGGCGCTCAACGCCACCATTAACGCCCAGTCACTGCTGCAAACACCAGAACAGTTCCGCGATATCACCTTGCGGGTGAATCAGGACGGCTCAGAGGTAAGGCTGGGCGATGTCGCCACCGTCGAAATGGGGGCGGAGAAATACGATTATCTTAGCCGCTTCAATGGTAAGCCAGCCTCCGGGCTGGGGGTTAAACTGGCCTCCGGCGCGAACGAAATGGCGACAGCGGAGCTGGTGCTCAATCGTCTCGACGAGCTGGCGCAGTATTTTCCACACGGACTGGAATACAAGGTGGCGTATGAAACCACCTCGTTTGTTAAAGCCTCCATTGAAGACGTGGTGAAAACGCTTCTGGAAGCTATCGCCCTGGTTTTCCTCGTTATGTATCTGTTCCTGCAAAACTTCCGCGCCACGCTGATACCCACTATCGCCGTGCCAGTGGTGTTGATGGGAACCTTCTCCGTGCTTTACGCCTTCGGTTACAGTGTCAACACCTTAACCATGTTCGCGATGGTGCTGGCGATCGGTCTGCTGGTGGATGATGCCATCGTGGTGGTGGAAAACGTCGAACGTATTATGAGTGAGGAAGGACTCACTCCTCGCGAAGCCACACGTAAATCGATGGGGCAGATCCAGGGGGCACTGGTCGGGATTGCGATGGTGCTTTCGGCGGTATTTGTGCCAATGGCCTTCTTCGGCGGCACCACCGGTGCCATCTATCGCCAGTTCTCTATTACCATTGTTGCGGCGATGGTGCTGTCAGTACTGGTAGCGATGATCCTCACTCCTGCTCTGTGTGCCACGCTACTTAAGCCACTGAAAAAAGGTGAGCATCACGGGCAAAAAGGCTTTTTTGCCTGGTTTAACCAGATGTTTAACCGCAACGCCGAACGCTACGAAAAAGGGGTGGCGAAAATTCTCCACCGTAGCCTGCGCTGGATTGTGATTTATGTCCTGCTGCTTGGCGGCATGGTGTTCCTGTTCCTGCGTTTGCCGACGTCGTTCTTACCGCTGGAAGACCGTGGCATGTTTACTACCTCGGTACAGTTGCCCAGCGGTTCAACCCAGCAACAGACCCTGAAAGTCGTTGAGCAAATCGAGAAATATTACTTCACCCATGAAAAAGACAACATCATGTCGGTGTTTGCCACCGTGGGTTCTGGCCCTGGGGGTAACGGGCAAAACGTGGCGCGAATGTTTATCCGCCTGAAAGACTGGAGCGAACGCGACAGTAAGACCGGCACCTCGTTTGCCATTATCGAGCGTGCAACGAAGGCGTTTAACAAGATTAAAGAAGCTCGCGTTATCGCCAGCAGCCCGCCAGCAATTAGCGGTCTTGGTAGTTCTGCGGGTTTTGATATGGAGTTGCAGGACCACGCTGGAGCGGGTCACGATGCGCTGATGGCAGCACGAAACCAGTTGCTGGCGCTGGCAGCGGAAAACCCGGAGCTAACCCGTGTGCGCCATAACGGCCTCGACGACAGTCCGCAGTTGCAGATTGATATCGACCAGCGTAAAGCTCAGGCGCTGGGCGTTGCTATCGACGATATTAACGACACACTGCAAACCGCCTGGGGTTCGAGCTATGTGAATGACTTTATGGATCGCGGTCGCGTGAAGAAAGTCTATGTGCAGGCAGCTGCGCCGTATCGCATGCTGCCAGATGACATCAATCTCTGGTATGTCCGAAATAAAGATGGCGGCATGGTGCCCTTCTCTGCTTTCGCGACCTCACGCTGGGAGACAGGCTCGCCGCGTCTGGAACGCTATAACGGTTATTCTGCGGTTGAGATTGTTGGGGAAGCCGCACCGGGGGTCAGTACCGGTACGGCGATGGATATTATGGAATCGTTAGTGAAGCAGCTGCCAAACGGCTTTGGTCTGGAGTGGACGGCGATGTCGTATCAGGAGCGGCTTTCCGGCGCGCAGGCTCCGGCGCTGTACGCCATTTCCTTGCTGGTGGTATTCCTGTGTCTGGCGGCATTGTATGAAAGCTGGTCGGTGCCGTTCTCGGTAATGCTGGTCGTGCCGCTGGGGGTTATCGGCGCGCTGCTGGCAACCTGGATGCGCGGGCTGGAAAACGATGTTTACTTCCAGGTGGGCCTGTTAACGGTCATTGGTTTATCGGCGAAAAACGCCATCCTGATCGTCGAATTTGCTAACGAGATGAACCAAAAAGGCCACGACCTGTTTGAAGCGACGCTCCACGCCTGCCGTCAGCGTTTACGCCCGATTCTGATGACCTCGCTGGCATTTATCTTCGGCGTATTGCCAATGGCAACCAGCACAGGTGCCGGTTCCGGTGGTCAGCATGCGGTGGGTACTGGCGTAATGGGCGGGATGATTTCGGCCACTATTCTGGCTATTTACTTCGTGCCGCTGTTCTTTGTGCTGGTGCGCCGCCGCTTCCCGCTGAAGCCGCGCCCGGAATAAGCAATAAAAAAGGCGACATGCCAATGTGTCGCCCTTTTCAACTTTCCGATTAAGAACCTGCTCAGCGGGTTCTTGCTGTTTGTACTTTGTCTCAGAAATTACTTACGAAGCATAACTTCGATAAAGTCTTTCCAGTTCCCCAGTTCACGTTCAATCATAACAACCTCTCTTATAATTATGGGTATTCTACGGAAACAATATACCGTGGTGAAGCTAATTTACTCGATTGCTGCGATGACTACCTCCGGGGGACAAACCTTATGTAAATACTATGGTCCTGCGGTGATGATTTGTATGTGATACACCGCAACATTTCGAGATATTCATACGGCATCTAATACTGATTTAATTCTGGTTAAAATACAGACAGATAACAAGATGAATATTCTTAATGTTTACGTTAAAAATGTTTAATGTTATTTAATAGTTGTTAATTTGAATACTTCGATAATGTTATATTTCCTGATAATCATTTGCAGGCAAAATGTTTTCACCTTTAAATGAGTATTTATTCTCATAAATCGAAAAAGGATTCATTATGGTTACACTTTACGGCATCAAAAATTGTGACACCATTAAGAAGGCTCGCCGTTGGCTGGAAGCTAATAACATCGACTATCGTTTTCATGATTACCGCGTCGATGGATTGGACAGCGAATTATTGAACGGTTTTATCAACGAATTAGGCTGGGAAGCGTTACTCAACACCCGTGGTACAACCTGGCGTAAACTGGACGAAACCACCCGCAATAAAATCACCGATGCGGCCTCTGCGGCGACATTAATGACTGAAATGCCTGCAATTATCAAACGTCCATTGCTCTGCGCGCCTGGTAAGCCTATGCTGCTGGGTTTCAGTGAATCCAGTTATCAGCAATTTTTCCATGAGGTGTAGTCTATGTCGTGCCCGGTTATTGAGCTGACACAACAGCTTATTCGCCGCCCTTCCCTGAGTCCTGATGACGCAGGATGCCAGGCTTTGTTGATTGAACGTTTGCAGGCGATCGGTTTTACCGTTGAACGCATGGACTTTGCCGACACGCAGAATTTTTGGGCATGGCGTGGGCAGGGTGAAACGTTAGCCTTTGCCGGGCATACCGACGTGGTGCCGCCTGGCGACGCCGACCGTTGGATCAATCCGCCGTTTGAACCAACCATTCGTGACGGCATGTTATTCGGGCGCGGTGCGGCAGATATGAAAGGCTCGCTGGCGGCGATGGTGGTAGCGGCAGAACGCTTTGTCGCACAACATCCCAACCATACGGGGCGACTGGCATTTCTGATCACCTCTGATGAAGAAGCTAGTGCCCACAATGGTACGGTAAAAGTCGTCGAAGCGTTAATGGCGCGTAATGAGCGTCTCGATTACTGTCTGGTTGGCGAACCGTCGAGTATCGAAGTGGTAGGTGATGTGGTGAAAAATGGTCGTCGCGGATCGTTAACCTGCAACCTTACCATTCATGGCGTTCAGGGGCATGTTGCCTACCCACATCTGGCTGACAATCCGGTACATCGCGCAGCACCTTTCATTAATGAATTAGTGGCTATTGAGTGGGATCAGGGTAATGAATTCTTCCCGGCGACCAGTATGCAGATTGCCAATATTCAGGCGGGAACGGGCAGTAACAACGTTATTCCAGGTGAACTGTTTGTGCAGTTTAACTTCCGCTTTAGCACCGAACTGACGGATGAGATGATCAAAGCGCAGGTGCTTGCCCTGCTTGAAAAACATCAACTGCGCTATACGGTGGATTGGTGGCTTTCCGGGCAGCCATTTTTGACCGCGCGCGGTAAACTGGTGGATGCGGTCGTTAACGCGGTTGAGCACTATAATGAAATTAAACCGCAGCTACTGACCACAGGCGGAACGTCCGACGGGCGCTTTATTGCCCGCATGGGGGCGCAGGTGGTGGAACTCGGGCCGGTCAATGCCACGATTCATAAAATTAATGAATGTGTGAACGCTGCCGACCTGCAGCTACTTGCCCGTATGTATCAACGTATCATGGAACAGCTCGTCGCCTGATGAGTGGTTCTGCAAGAGGAAATAAGCATGGACTGGCTGGCTAAATATTGGTGGATTCTGGTGATTGTCTTTTTGGTAGGCGTCCTGCTGAACGTGATTAAAGATCTCAAGCGCGTCGACCATAAGAAATTTCTCGCCAACAAGCCGGAGCTTCCCCCGCATCGTGATTTCAACGATAAGTGGGACGATGACGACGACTGGCCGAAAAAGGATCAACCGAAGAAGTAAGCTAAGTGGCCGGATAAGGCGTTAACGCCGCATCCGGCCATGATGCCTGATACAGTCTTATCAGGCCTACCCGGCTATTATTACATCATTTCAATCACATCATCATCGCCAGGCTTACCGCCACTTAGCGCTTCGTCGAAATAATGTTTCGGAATGGTATAACGCAAGTGATCCAGGGCTAATTGCATACTGCGATTGTCGATCGCATGGCCTAAATCCTCCACGATATCCAGCGTCACATCGCCACCGGCACTGATTAACGCTTCCTGCGCCGCAACCGCATGCGCCAGATCGATAACCGGATCTTCACCGCCATGAATCAAGTGAATTGTTGTGGCTGTAGACGCGGTTTCCGGCAGGCTCGCGTAGCGTCCGTTGAAGGCAATGACGCGCGAAGCAAGGCCCGGTTCGGCTTTAATGCTCTCCAGCGCCATAATCGCGCCTTGTGAGAAACCGATTAGCGCCGTGGCATTAGCCCCTACTCCGCTTTGTTTCTGCCAGTAGCGCACCGTCTCAATAAACGTCGGCATGATGGCATTCACACGCGCCTGGCGATTATCTTCCGTAATACCCTGCACCGAAAACCACTGACGCCCCGCCGGATTACCGCTCGGCTCCGCGCCACCGACACTCACTACCAGCGCATCAGGAAACAGCGGCGCAAACCAGCTACCTATTTCCCCCATTGCCACCGGGTTATCCCCGACACCGTGGAAAAGCAGTAACAACTGTTGTGCTGGTTTATCCGGGCTTTGAACAACAAAATGGTCATGTTTCATGGCGAACTCCTTAACTGATGTCATTAATTTTACGCCGCTGACTCACAATGACCATGGGAGAAAATTGAAGGAGTCAGTGAAAAAATTGCCATTGCGTTATGCGATCGCGCAGACGCTCAGTGCGAACATCATCAAGTGCGAATAGCGCCTGCGCGGCCTCTTCCCGCTGGCGAACCAGTAACAGCTTACGGCCTGAAAGTTTAAGTGTGGTACATAACTGCGCGTCACTGGCGTTTTTCTGTAAACGCCCACGCAGCGCCGGTAATGCCAGTTCGCTGGTTTGTAACAGACGCATTAAGCAACCTAACGACGTTAATAGCGGACGATGAGCGAAAGCAAAACCGGCCAGTTCAAGCCAGTCGTCGTCAGAAAGGACGGCATCGTTTAGTGGATCAACAGGAAGCATTTCGCCATTCCACTGCGCGAGAGCTTGCGCATCGCGACGTAAACGGTAATGCTCACGTTCAGCCAGCTGTTTACCCGCATCACTCATCGGTAACAGTGCCATCGCCGTATAGCAACCGCTGCTGGCTTCACGATGATTACCCATTCGCACCAGCACAAAACCGCAGCGTTGCCAGAAACGCCATAATTCCCCGGTGTAACCAAAACTCACCGAAAGATAGTCGAGGTCCTGCGTATATTGCAAAGCACCAGCAATCAGTTGCTGACCTGTGCCTTCCCGCTGACGAGCCGGATGAACTGCTATTCGGCTGACCCGCCTTCCGCGCAATGTCGCCGCCAGTGGATTGCTGCCGTGCGCCGCCAGCGACTGGGCCACCAGATTACCCCGCGGGCGACGAAGACCTGCCCATACCGCCTGACTGAGTTCTTGAGATAATCCGCCCTCATCCACCAGCCACAGCGCCCCGGCAATCTCGTTTTCGCCAGCCGCCTGTAAAAAATGTTGCCCTGGTGCATCCATCATCCGGCGTAAATCCAGCGGCGAAGTCCGGTAGTGCGCACCAGACAATAACTGATAAACCTTTAACGGCGTTTCTGGCTCGCTTCGCCATAACGTCTGTTCAAATGCGGAAATAACGATATTGCCTTGTGGTGTATGGGTGAAGTTTTCATCGTCAAAAACCAGTGCCTCACTAACCATTTTTTCCAGCGGGCATCCCTGCGCCCAACGGATCGGCTGTTGTAGTTCAAAACGGTGTAAATGCGGAAAGCGAGCGCAAAATTTCAGCAAAAAACCACGTCCGGTGCCTTCGTAGCCCTGCACCGTAGTAGTTAACAACGTTCGAGGAAAACGCGATACCAGTTGATACAACAACGGCGCAGGTATAGCTGCGGCTTCATCGACCACCAGCCAGTCGGCTTGCTCATCGCTGGCTAACAAGGCATCCGGCGCAATAAAGCGAAACTTCTCGCCCGCAAATTGTGCCAGTACATCCGTTGCCGCTTTTGCGGGCGCGGTGACAATCGCACTGCCCGCAATACGAGAAATGAGTTGCCCTGCCAACGCCGACTTACCGCGCCCACGCGCAGCAGTTACCGCTGCCACGCCCGGCGGCATGGTCAGTAGCTGCTGTAAGAGTTGCTGTTGTTCTGGTTGTGGTGCGCCGGTAGCGGGGTGCCAGTCAGTACGGGGAGTAAAATGCGCCAACGAGAACGGCTGGTTTTGCCGCCAGAGGATAGCGTCGTTATTCGCCGTAAGTACGCGTTTGAAATGCTGGACAAAATGCGGCGTCGCAATAGGGTCAGGGCAATCACTCCAGCGCAGCGAGTCGGCATCAGGTTGGTTTTCCCACTCATCCCATACAGGGAGTAACAACACCAGCCAGCTTCCCGCTTTCAACGTTCCGCTAAGTGCCGCAAAGGCAGCGGCATCAAAGCCTTGGCGGGCGTCGAATACCGCATGCCGGAACTCGCGCCCAAGTAAAGTTTGTAGTGCCGAGGGAGAACAGTGGTTTTCAGCATCTGGCTGCGGCGAAATCCACAGCCAGTCGCCAGGTAAGGCATCACGCAACTTAAGCGCATGATCAAAACACCAACGCTCTTCCCCGCTCAACACCAGCAAGCGGCGGCTCCCTTCACGTTTCATTTGCGCTGTTAATGTGTGAAGCGCAGTCAGTTCAGCCATCCTTGCCCCGGAAGTTAAATGCTTTTACCAAAAGTATTGCATTGTGCCGGATCGCCGCTGTCGAAACCACGTTTAAACCAGCTGTAGCGTTGCTGAGAAGTGCCATGAGTGAAACTGTCTGGTACTACTCGCCCCTGACTTTGCTGTTGTAAACGGTCATCGCCGATGGCCTGCGCCGCGTTCAGCGCCTCTTCCAGATCGCCAGTTTCCAGAACACCTTGCTGCTGCATACTATGCCCCCATACACCGGCAAAACAGTCGGCCTGGAGTTCCATACGCACAGATAAGCGGTTTACTTCCGCCTGCGTCGCGTTTTGTTGCAGTTGACGAACTTTCGGCTCGATGCCTAACAGTTTCTGCACATGATGACCGACTTCATGAGCGATAACGTACCCCTGGGCAAAATCGCCATCCGCGCCAAGTTTGTCTTTCATGTCATCATAGAAGGAGAGATCGATATAAACTGTGCCATCCGCCGGGCAATAGAATGGCCCCATTATGGACTGGCCCGCCCCGCAGCCGGTACGCGTCATTCCACGGTACATGACCAGCTTCGGTTGCTGATAGGTTTTACCCATCTTCTCGAATTGCTGTCCCCAGGTGTCTTCAGTGGTTGCCAGAATCACCGAGGTGAATTTTGCGGCTTCGTCTTCATTAGGGCTAATTGACCGCGTTGATTGCTGTTGGGAAACCGGCTGTCCGGTCATCAACCCGGTTAAATCAACGCCATAGTAGCCTGCAACCAGCACGACTATCAGTAAAATCAGCCCGCCTTTACCGCTTGGCAGGCGAAAACCGGGACCGCCCATTGACGGACCGCCGGAGCTATTGCGCCTGTCTTCAACATTGCCACTTTCACGTCGCCCTTGCCAACGCATAGATACCTCAACATTATATTCATTATAGAAATGATCGTAGGTGGTTCAGAGGAAGATTACCACAGGAAAGCGGGATGAAATGGCGGAGGAATGAGCGTTCAATACTCATCTTATGAGAGCGGTTGTCTTGCCGTGCCAGTAGCACGGCAAGATGATGAATAGAAAAATCAGTCCAGCTGTACACCCAGGCGGCGGGCAACGGCTTCATAGGCTTCGATCAGGCCACCGAGGCTCTGGCGGAAACGGTCTTTATCCATTTTCTCCAGCGTTTCTTTGTCCCACAGGCGGCTGCCGTCCGGGGAGAACTCATCGCCCAGTACCACTTCACCTTTGTACAGGCCAAACTCCAGCTTGAAGTCGACCAGAATGAGACCAGCATCATCGAACAGTTTTTTCAGCACGTCGTTCGCTTTGTAGGTCAGCTCTTTCATACGCGCCAGGTTCTCTTTGCTCACCCAGCCAAAGGTTTCGCAGTAAGATTCGTTGACCATCGGATCGTGCATGGCGTCGTTTTTCAGGAACAGATCGAACAGTGGCGGGTTCAGCTCAATACCTTCTTCGATTCCAAGACGTTTCACCAGAGAGCCAGCAGCACGGTTACGCACGACACACTCAACCGGCACCATATCCAGCTTTTTCACCAGACATTCGGTATCGGAGAGCAGACGCTCCATTTGAGTCGGGATACCCGCTTCAGCCAGTTTGCTCATAATGAAGTAGTTGAACTTGTTGTTCACCATACCTTTGCGATCAAACTGCTCAATGCGCGCGCCATCCCCTGCTGACGTATCATTGCGGAATTCGAGCACCAACAGGTCCGGGTTTTCCGTGCTGTATACGGTTTTCGCTTTACCACGATACAACTCAGCTTGCTTTTGCATCTTTATCACTCCTGGGTGTGAATTAACGTTTTAAAATCTTTTGCTGTCTGGTGTGCCGGATGTTTTGTCGGATGCGGCGTAAACGCCTTATCCGACCTACGTCCGACAAACAAATTTCGTGCGAATTACCGCTAAAATCGCGTTTTTCTGTCGACGCACACGTTTGCGTATCATATCAGAAAAAAGGGCCGGATGACTCCAGCCCTGTATTTTTACTTGCTAAACGCAGCCTGGAAGACAGCTACCAGCGCGTCGTTCTGACTCTGAGTCAGAGTATGACCTTTCGGATCGATGAACTGTAGGCTGCTGCGGTTATCTAAATCGCCAACCTGCAATTTATAGTCACCGGATGCCAGACCTGGATCGCTCGCGCCCAGTTCGTGCCATTCGCTGTCAGACAGCGGCTTATAAGTTACGGCCATGTTGCCCTGCGAACGGGTGCTGTCGGTCACTTTCATGCCCACTTTTTCCAGCGCAGCTGGCAAACGTTGCCAAACCACATTGAACGGCCCGCGTACGACCAGCATTGGTAAACCGGTGTCATCAGCTGCACTTTGTACGTCCATAGTGGTGGAGGCACGATTTTGCGCAGCGTTCGCGGCGTCAGTGGCAGATTTATCCAGACCGGCGGAAATAACGTTCATCATCTCCGTGCTGTAACGCTGCATGGAAGCCGCGTCTGCAACCGGTTTGCCCGCCTGTTCCAGGTTCAGCAGTTTAATCGTAACCGCCTGCTGATAACCCTGCGGCTTAACAGAGATTTGATAACGACCACGATACTGCTCGTCTTCGTCCAGACGGTTCCATTGTACCCAATCGGTGGTCAGTGTCTGACCAGCATCATCACGTTGGGTGATGGTGTAGTTTTTCGCCTGCAGCACGCTAACCACCTGCGGCCACAGAGTATTGCCACGACCATTTTCCACCAGCAATGAAGCGGTATCGCCCGTGAACTGGGTACGCGCGCCAGAAACCAGTGCCAGCGGCTGGGCTGGTGGACGAATGTCCAGCGCCTTACCGACGGCACCACTACCGTTGGTCACCGGGATTGCATAATCGCCGGAGGTCACCGGCAAGATCATTCCAGCCGGGGCATGAAGCTCCGCAAGCGGTGCCGCTTCCAGGTAGGCTTCATCACCACTGACCTGACGCTTATAGCGTGAGTCAGAACTACAGGCAGCGAGTAATAAAACAAGCGAAACACCCGCAACCTTTGCCAGGCGCGACTTTTGAACAGAGTAAGCCATCAAATCTCCCTAAACTTTACAGCAAACCGGCATGCTTAAGCGCCGCTCTGACCGTCTCACGACCACTGTCGGTGATTGGTGTCATTGGCAGGCGCAGCGTATCGGTCGCCACAAGACCCAGTTCCTTACATGCCCATTTCACCGGGATTGGATTGGGTTCGACAAATAGTTTGTTGTGTAATGGCATCAGACGCTGATTAATAACGCGTGCCTCGGCAAAATGCCCTTCTGCTGCCAGTTTGCACATCTGGGCCATATCACGCGCTGCGACGTTAGCCGTAACGGAAATAACCCCATGACCGCCTAATTGCATGAAGTCCAGCGCGCTCGCATCATCGCCGCTCAGCAGAACAAAATCATCTGAAACCAGCTCTTTGATCTGGTTTACACGCGTTAAGTTCCCTGTTGCCTCTTTGATTCCGATAATATTTTTTACTTTCGCCAGACGGCCCACCGTTTCCGGGAGCAGATCGCAGCCAGTACGGGACGGCACATTATACAGAATTTGCGGCAGGTCAGTATGTTCAGCGATGGCTTTGAAATGCTGATACAAACCTTCTTGCGACGGACGATTGTAGTAAGGGGTTACCGTCAGGCAGCCGACGATACCGCTGTCATTGAAGCGCTGCGTCAGGCTAATGGCTTCCGCAGTAGCGTTAGCAGCGGTCCCGGCAATCACCGGAATGCGCCCGTCAGCCAGCTCCAGCGTCATCATCACCACATCAGCATGTTCGTCATGATTTAAGGTAGCGGACTCGCCAGTGGTGCCAACAGAAACGATCGCCGAAGTACCGCTGGCGACATGATAATCAATCAGTTTTTTCAAGCTAGCCCGACAGACATTACCTTTTTCATCCATCGGAGTAACAATCGCGACAATACTTCCCGTGAACATGGGCCATCCTCTGTGCAAACAAGTGTCTCAATGGTACGTTTGGTATGGCATTAAAAGCAAGCAGACAGAACCGTTCTGATTGTTGTATGCATGTTTTTTTTATGCTTTCCTTAAGAACAACTCACCCCTTGAAGGAATAACCAGTTTGACACTGTCATCGCAACATTATCTGGTGATCACTGCGTTGGGTGCCGATCGCCCTGGAATAGTGAACACCATCACCCGTCATGTCAGTAGTTGCGGCTGTAATATTGAAGACAGTCGCCTGGCGATGCTGGGAGAAGAGTTCACGTTTATCATGCTGCTTTCCGGTTCATGGAATGCCATTACTCTGATTGAATCAACGTTACCGTTGAAAGGTGCCGAGCTGGATCTTTTAATCGTGATGAAGCGCACGACGGCGCGTCCGCGTCCGCCAATGCCAGCATCTGTCTGGGTTCAGGTCGATGTGGCAGACTCCCCGCATTTAATTGAACGCTTCACAGCACTTTTCGACGCGCATCATATGAACATTGCGGAGCTGGTGTCGCGCACGCAACCTGCTGAAAATGAAAGGGCTGCGCAGTTTCATATTCAGATAACTGCCCACAGCCCCGCATCTGCGGACGCAGCAAATATTGAGCAAGCGTTCAAAGCCCTATGTACAGAACTCAATGCACAAGGCAGTATTAACGTCGTCAATTATTCCCAACATGATGAACAGGATGGAGTTAAGTAATGAATCCACTGAAAGCCGGTGATATCGCACCGAAATTTAGCTTGCCGGATCAAGACGGAGAACAAGTTAATTTGACCGACTTCCAGGGACAGCGTGTTCTGGTTTATTTCTACCCGAAAGCCATGACCCCCGGCTGTACCGTACAGGCCTGCGGCTTACGCGATAACATGGATGAGTTGAAAAAAGCGGGCGTTGATGTGCTGGGTATCAGCACCGATAAACCCGAAAAACTCTCCCGTTTTGCGGAAAAAGAGCTGCTTAACTTTACGCTCCTGTCTGATGAGGACCACCAGGTGTGCGAACAATTCGGCGTCTGGGGTGAAAAGTCCTTCATGGGCAAAACCTACGATGGTATTCATCGCATCAGCTTCCTGATTGACGCTGATGGCAAAATCGAACATGTCTTTGACGATTTCAAAACCAGCAATCACCACGACGTTGTGCTGAACTGGCTGAAAGAACACGCCTGATTACTTTGCTCCATTCCGTGCTGGCTGCGCTTGCGGCCAGCACATCTCACATCTTCTCACTGCCCTGCAACACTCGTTTCAAATTTTTTCGCTGAAGGTCAGTCTTGCGCGATTTGCCCATCAGGCCAGGCGTGAATCACGGCTTTGATCAGCGTCGCCAATGGAATAGCGAAGAATACGCCCCAGAATCCCCACAAACCACCGAAGATCACCACCGATAAAATAATCACCAGAGGATGCAGGTTAACCGCTTCGGAGAACAACACCGGTACTAACAGGTTGCCGTCCAGCGCCTGAATAATCAGATACACCGCGAAGCAGCTCCAGAATTCCGTGCCAGCACCAAACTGGAATAGCGCCACGCCAACCACCGGAATGGTCACCACAAATGCGCCAATGTACGGAATAAGTACCGAGAAGCCGACCAGCACCGCCAGCAGCAGCGAATAGTTCAGTCCAAAGAGCAAGAACCCCAGCCAGGTGGCGATCCCTACCACGATCATCTCCAGCACTTTGCCGCGGATATAGTTGGTGATTTGTTGATTCATCTCCTTCCACACCTGTCCTGCCAGTCCACGGTTGCGCGGCAGCACCCGGCGAACGGCGTTCAGCATCTGCTCTTTGTCTTTCAGCAGGAAGAAGACCATCAATGGCACCAGCACCAGATAGACGGCAATGGTCAGCAAACCGACCAACGAGGCGAGGGAAATTTTCACCACCGAATCGCCCATGGTCAGCATCCGACTGCGCATATTTTCGGCCATTGCATCAATAATGCCCGCATCCATTAACGCCGGATAGCGGCGCGGCAACGTGGCGGCAAAGTCAGAAAGCTTATTGAGCATCCCCGGCATATCGCGGATTAAGTAGATGCCCTGCTGCCAGGCGATAGGCAGTACCACGAACGCCATCAGTAGCAATATACCGACGAAAACCACCAATACAATCGACGTCGCCCAGCGGCGGGAACAGCCAATAGATTGCAGGCGCACGGTTGGCCATTCCAGCAAATAGGCCAGCACAATAGCCACCAGCAACGGCGCGAGTAGGCCGCTAAAGAAAAAGATAATGCCAAAACCAGCAACCAAAATAACCAGCAAGGCAATCGCTTCTGGGTCGCTAAAACGGCGGCGATACCATTGCATCAACATTTCGAGCATACAGACCTTCCCTGAACCTCAAGAGCGGGATTGCGATCCGCAATTGTATCGAAATGTCACAAAAAAGACTTCGCTTTTTATGACGGATTCAGGAAACTGAAAAGTCATTTGAGTGGGCTAATCTTCGCCGTTACACTCAAAGGCGGCGCGGTGGGAACGATATTTCACAGTATCGGTCAAATGACTATCTCCAGAAATACAGGATAGAGGTTATGTTCAGGCAGTTGAAAAAAAACCTGGTTGCAACCCTCATTGCTGCTATGACCATTGGTCAGGTAGCCCCGGCGTTTGCCGACAGCGCAGACACCTTGCCGGATATGGGAACCTCCGCAGGAAGCACACTTTCCATTGGTCAGGAAATGCAGATGGGCGACTATTATGTCCGCCAGTTACGCGGCAGCGCGCCGTTAATTAATGATCCGCTGTTAACGCAATACATTAATTCGCTAGGAATGCGTCTGGTTTCGCATGCCAATTCGGTTAAGACACCGTTTCATTTCTTTCTGATCAACAACGACGAAATTAACGCCTTTGCTTTCTTTGGCGGCAACGTGGTGCTGCACTCTGCCCTGTTCCGTTATTCCGATAACGAAAGTCAACTGGCTTCAGTTATGGCGCACGAAATCTCCCACGTCACCCAACGTCACCTGGCGCGAGCGATGGAAGATCAGCAGCGCAGCGCGCCGCTGACCTGGGTCGGCGCGTTAGGTTCTATTTTACTGGCGATGGCCAGTCCGCAGGCGGGGATGGCGGCGCTGACCGGTACACTGGCGGGAACGCGCCAGGGGATGATCAGTTTCACCCAGCAAAATGAACAGGAAGCGGACCGCATTGGTATTCAGGTGCTGCAACGCTCGGGATTCGATCCGCAGGCGATGCCGACCTTCCTCGAAAAATTACTCGATCAGGCGCGTTACTCCTCGCGCCCACCAGAAATTCTGCTCACTCACCCACTACCGGAAAGCCGTCTGGCTGATGCCCGTAACCGTGCCAATCAGATGCGCCCGATAGTGGTGCAATCGTCAGAAGATTTCTATCTGGCGAAAGTGCGCACACTGGGGATGTATAATTCCGGACGTAACCAGCTCACCAGTGATTTGCTGGATGAATGGGCGAAAGGAAACGTTCGTCAGCAACGAGCGGCGCAATATGGTCGTGCTCTACAGGCGATGGAAGCCAATAAATACGACGAAGCGCGTAAAACGCTGCAACCGTTACTGGCGGCAGAACCTGGCAACGCATGGTATCTCGATCTGGCTACCGATATCGATCTTGGGCAAAACAAAGCCAATGACGCTATCAATCGCCTGAAAAATGCCCGCGATTTGCGCACCAATCCGGTGTTGCAGCTCAACCTGGCGAACGCTTATCTGCAAGGGGGGCAACCACAGGAAGCGGCCAATATTCTGAATCGCTACACTTTTAACAATAAAGATGACAGCAACGGCTGGGATTTACTGGCACAGGCGGAAGCCGCACTAAATAACCGCGATCAGGAACTGGCTGCGCGAGCAGAAGGTTATGCGCTCGCCGGGCGACTCGATCAGGCTATTTCCTTGTTGAGTAGCGCCAGTTCGCAGGTGAAATTAGGCAGCCTGCAACAAGCGCGTTACGATGCGCGCATCGACCAGTTGCGCCAGCTGCAGGAACGCTTTAAGCCTTATACCAAGATGTAATTCGCATTAAAGGAAGAACAATGACCAAACAGGTAAAAATCTACCATAACCCACGCTGTTCAAAGAGCCGGGAAACGCTGAACCTGCTGAAAGAAAACGGCGTGGAGCCAGAAGTGGTGCTCTACCTTGAGACACCCGCCGATGCGGCAACGCTGCGTGATTTGCTGAAAATGCTGGGGATGAATAGCGCTCGTGAATTGATGCGCCAAAAAGAGGATCTTTATAAAGAACTGAACCTGGCTGACAGTTCACTTAGCGAAGAGGCGCTGATTCAGGCGATGGTGGATAATCCGAAGCTAATGGAACGCCCGATTGTGGTCGCGAATGGCAAAGCACGGATTGGTCGTCCACCGGAGCAGGTACTGGAAATCGTGGGTTAAGATGTGCTCCATCGCTAGTTGAAGCACATTGCCGGATGCGACGCTTGCCGCGTCTTATCCGGCCTACGAATACTATGGATTAACTTCGCGTAGGTCGGATAAGGCGTTCGCGCCGCATCCGACAATAAACACCTTATCTACAACTTCAGAATTTCTTTCACAAAAGGAATGGTCAGCTTGCGTTGCGCGGTAATCGACGCACGATCCAGCTGATCCAGCGTCATAAACAACGTGCGCATTTCTCTGTCGAGCCGCTTCAGCAAGAAACGCCCCACATCTTCCGGCAGTTCAAAACCACGCAAACGCGCGCGTAACTGTAGCGCCTGCAACTTATCTTCATCAGAAAGTGGCTGCAATTTGTAGATCTGCCCCCAGTCGAGACGCGACGCGAGATCCGGTAATCCCAGATTCAACTGCCGCGGTGGACGATCGCCGGTGATCAACAACCGTGTTTTGCCCGATTCCAGAATTCGATTGTAGAGATCGAAAATCGCCATCTCCCACAACTCATCGCCGGCAATACACTCAATGTTGTCAATACAGACCAGCGACAAATGCTCCATACCGTCGAGCACTTCCGGAACAAACCAGGTGCGTTTATCCAGCGGGACATAGCCCACCGCATCGCCACGCTGCGACAATTCCGCGCAAGCCGCGTGCAGCAGATGGCTGCGCCCCGCGCCTTCGCGTGCCCAGAGATAGATGTAACCGCTATGTTCCTGACGCAGCACGTTTTGCAGCGCGGCCAGTAAAGAGGAGTTATCCCCCGGCCAGAAACTTGCAAAGGTTTCGTCGTCAGGAAGATAAAGTGGCAAAGAGAGCTGTGCCGGTGTGTTCAGAGATACCTCAACCAGGATTTCACAAAATCGCGAGAAGTTTACCACAGAATCCCATGATGTTTGAACCGGGCAGCAACACTGCCCGGTCGGTACATTATTTGTCTGTTATATCCGCGTCTTCTGCGTCCAGCACCACTTCTTCAGGGCGCAGCATACTAATCAGTTTGAAGATCAAACTTAAGCCGATACCGACGATGGTCGCCAGCGCCATACCTTTCAGCTCCGCCGCGCCAATGTTTACCTTCGCGCCACTGACGCCGATGATCAAAATAACGGAAGTCAGGATCAGGTTCTGTGCTTTGTTGTAATCCACTTTCGATTCGATCAACACACGAATACCGGAAGCACCGATGACACCGTAAAGCAGCAGCGAAACGCCGCCCATCACCGGCAATGGAATCATCTGGATAGCTGCAGCCAGTTTACCGACGCAGGAAAGCAGGATAGCGAAAATCGCCGCACCGCCGATAACCCAGGTACTGTAAACACGGGTGATCGCCATCACGCCAATGTTTTCTCCGTAAGTGGTGTTTGGCGTGGAGCCAAAGAAGCCGGAGATCACGGTCGACAAGCCGTTAGCAAACATCGAACGGTGCAGACCTGGATCGCGCAGCAGATCTTTTTTGACGATATTAGCCGTTACGACCAGGTGCCCTACGTGTTCGGCAATAACCACTAACGCCGCTGGTAGAATAGTCAGAATGGCAAACCACTCGAAGCGCGGCGTATAGAGGGTCGGCAGCGCAAACCAGTGAGCATTAATAATCGGCGTGGTATCGACAATTCCCATTGCGAAAGAGAGCGCGTACCCCACCAGCACGCCAATTAAAATCGGGATAATTGCCAGGAAACCACGAAACAGCACGGAACCTAAAACCGTGACCGCCAGGGTGGTAATAGAGATGATGATGGTTTTGGAGTCTGGCGTTTGCCCTTCAGCCGGGAGTAAACCCGCCATACCGGCAGCTACGCCCGCCAGCTCCAGACCGATGACGGCAACGATTGCGCCCATTGCCGCAGGTGGAAACAGCACGTCCAGCCAGCCGGTCCCCGCTTTCTTCACGATAAAAGAAACCAGGCAGAACAGCACGCCGCACATAATAAAGCCGCCCAGCGCAACTTCATACCCCAACGGCAACAGTAACAATACCGGTGAAATAAAGGCAAAGCTGGAACCAAGATAAGCCGGAATTTTCCCTTTACAGATGAAGAGATACAGCAGTGTTCCTATACCGTTAAATAACAGTACAGTCGCCGGGTTAATATGAAATAAGACGGGCACCAAGACGGTTGCACCAAACATGGCGAACAAATGTTGCAAACTAAGCGGGATTGTCTGTAAAAGTGGCGGTCTTTCACTCACCCCGATAGCACGGCGCGTCATAGTATTATCCTCTGTATTATGTGTTATAGGCGCTTTACTCAAAAAAAAGCCGACTCTTAAAGTCGGCTTTAATTATTTTTATTCTTTATTTCGTACCAAAGATTTTGTCACCGGCATCGCCGAGGCCCGGAATAATGTATCCGTGCTCGTTCAGTCCCTGGTCAATCGATGCAGTATACAGTTCGACGTCCGGGTGCGCTTTTTCCAGCGCAGCGATACCTTCTGGTGCAGCTACCAGCACCAGAACTTTGATGCTGCTGCAGCCCGCTTTTTTCAGCAGGTCGATGGTCGCGATAACGGAACCACCGGTTGCCAGCATTGGGTCAACGATCAGCGCCATACGCTCATCGATGTTAGAAACCAGTTTCTGGAAGTACGGTACCGGCTCCAGCGTTTCTTCATTACGGTACATACCGACGACACTGATGCGCGCACTCGGAACGTTTTCCAGCACACCGTCCATCATCCCAAGACCCGCACGCAGAATTGGCACAACGGTAATTTTCTTACCTTTGATCTGGTCGATTTCTACCGGGCCGTTCCAGCCTTCGATAGTGACTTTTTCCGTTTCGAGGTCGGCGGTCGCTTCGTAAGTCAGCAGGCTACCCACTTCGGAAGCGAGTTCGCGAAAGCGCTTGGTGCTGATATCTTGCTCACGCATCAGTCCCAGCTTGTGTTTGACGAGTGGGTGTTTGACTTCCACGATCTTCATACTCTTTCTCCTTTGAGGGGCAGCCACAAAAAAAATCGACGGATTATACCTCCTTTCTTCAAGGCGGCAATATTATTTTCGTTGACTTTAGTCAAAATGATAACGGTTTGAGATAAATTTATTTTATATTCAAATGGTTATGGAAGAAGATTATTCCATCCGAAAACGATCCTTTGCCCTGGTACAAGTATTCTTTCGCCGCGCGCCTGGGGAAAAGACGTGCAAAAAGGTTGTGTAAAGCAGTCTCGCAAACGTTTGCTTTCCCTGTTAGAATTGCGCCGAATTTTATTTTTCTACCGCAAGTAACGCGTGGGGACCCAAGCAGTGACCGATAAAACCTCTCTTAGCTACAAAGATGCCGGTGTTGATATTGACGCGGGTAATGCTCTGGTTGGAAGAATCAAAGGCGTAGTGAAGAAAACGCGTCGTCCGGAAGTGATGGGCGGTCTGGGCGGCTTCGGTGCACTGTGTGCATTGCCGCAAAAATATCGTGAACCTGTGCTGGTTTCCGGCACTGACGGCGTAGGTACCAAGCTGCGTCTGGCGATGGACTTAAAACGTCACGACACCATTGGTATTGATCTGGTCGCCATGTGCGTTAATGACCTGGTGGTGCAAGGTGCGGAACCGCTGTTTTTCCTCGACTATTACGCAACCGGAAAACTGGATGTTAATACCGCTTCAGCGGTGATCAGCGGCATCGCGGAAGGTTGTCTGCAATCGGGCTGTTCACTGGTGGGTGGCGAAACGGCAGAAATGCCGGGGATGTATCACGGTGAAGATTACGATGTCGCTGGTTTCTGCGTTGGCGTGGTAGAAAAATCAGAAATCATTGACGGATCTAAAGTCAGCGACGGCGATGTGCTGATTGCACTCGGCTCCAGCGGCCCGCACTCGAATGGCTATTCGCTGGTGCGCAAAATTCTTGAAGTCAGCGGTTGTGATCCGCAAACCACCGAACTTGATGGTAAGCCATTAGCCGATCATCTGCTGGCACCGACCCGCATTTACGTGAAGTCAGTGCTGGAGTTGATTGAAAAGGTCGATGTGCATGCCATTGCGCACCTGACCGGCGGCGGCTTCTGGGAAAACATTCCGCGCGTATTGCCAGATAATACCCAGGCAGTGATTGATGAATCTTCCTGGCAGTGGCCGGAAGTGTTCAACTGGCTGCAAACGGCAGGTAATGTTGAGCGCCATGAAATGTATCGCACCTTCAACTGCGGCGTCGGTATGATTATTGCCCTGCCTGCTCCGGAAGTGGACAAAGCTCTCGCCCTGCTCAATGCCAACGGTGAAAACGCGTGGAAAATCGGTATCATCAAAGCCTCTGATTCCGAACAACGCGTGGTTATCGAATAATGAATATTGTGGTGCTTATTTCCGGCAACGGAAGTAATTTGCAGGCAATTATTGACGCCTGCAAAACCAACAAAATTAAAGGCACCGTACGGGCAGTTTTCAGCAATAAGGCCGACGCGTTCGGCCTTGAACGCGCCCGCCAGGCGGGTATTGCAACGCATACGCTCATCACCAGCGCGTTTGACAGTCGTGAAGCCTATGACCGGGAGTTGATTCATGAAATCGACATGTACGCACCCGATGTGGTCGTGCTGGCTGGTTTTATGCGCATTCTCAGCCCGGCGTTTGTCTCCCACTATGCCGGGCGTTTGCTGAACATTCACCCTTCTCTGCTGCCGAAATATCCCGGATTACACACCCATCGTCAGGCGCTGGAAAATGGCGATGAGGAGCACGGTACATCGGTGCATTTCGTCACCGATGAACTGGACGGTGGCCCGGTTATTTTACAGGCGAAAGTCCCGGTATTTGCTGGTGATACGGAAGATGGCATCACCGCCCGCGTGCAAACCCAGGAACACGCTATTTATCCACTGGTGATTAGCTGGTTTGCCGATGGTCGTCTGAAAATGCACGAAAACGCCGCGTGGCTGGATGGTCAACGTCTGCCGCCGCAGGGCTACGCTGCCGACGAGTAATGCCCCCGTAGTTAAAGCGCCAGCTCTGCCGCTGGCGTTTTTCAATTCACCTGTAAATCGCAAGCTCCAGCAGTTTTTTTCCCCCTTTTCTGGCATAGTTGGACATCTGCCAATATTGCTCGCCATAATATCCAGGCAGTGTCCCGTGAATAAAACGGAGTAAAAGTGGTAATGGGTCAGGAAAAGCTATACATCGAAAAAGAGCTCAGTTGGTTATCGTTCAATGAACGCGTGCTTCAGGAAGCGGCGGACAAATCTAACCCGCTGATTGAAAGGATGCGTTTCCTGGGGATCTATTCCAATAACCTTGATGAGTTCTATAAAGTCCGCTTCGCTGAACTGAAGCGACGCATCATTATTAGCGAAGAACAAGGTTCCAACTCTCATTCCCGCCATTTACTGGGCAAAATTCAGTCCCGGGTGCTGAAAGCCGATCAGGAATTCGACGGCCTCTACAACGAGCTACTGCTGGAGATGGCGCGCAACCAGATCTTCCTGATTAATGAACGCCAGCTCTCCGTCAATCAACAAAACTGGCTGCGTCATTATTTTAAGCAGTATCTGCGTCAGCACATTACGCCGATTTTAATCAATCCTGACACTGACTTAGTGCAGTTCCTGAAAGATGATTACACCTATCTGGCGGTGGAAATTATCCGTGGCGATACCATCCGTTACGCGCTGCTGGAGATTCCATCAGATAAAGTGCCGCGCTTTGTGAATTTACCGCCAGAAGCGCCGCGTCGACGCAAGCCGATGATTCTTCTGGATAACATTCTGCGTTACTGCCTTGATGATATTTTCAAAGGCTTCTTTGATTATGACGCACTGAATGCCTATTCAATGAAGATGACCCGCGATGCCGAATACGATTTAGTGCATGAGATGGAAGCCAGTCTGATGGAGTTGATGTCTTCCAGTCTCAAGCAGCGTTTAACTGCAGAGCCGGTGCGTTTTGTTTATCAGCGCGATATGCCCAATGCTCTGGTTGAAGTGTTACGCGAAAAACTGACTATTTCCCGCTACGACTCCATCGTCCCCGGCGGTCGTTATCATAATTTTAAAGACTTTATTAATTTCCCCAATGTCGGCAAAGCCAATCTGGTGAACAAACCACTGCCGCGTTTACGCCATATTTGGTTTGATAAAGCCCAGTTCCGCAATGGTTTTGATGCCATTCGCGAACGCGATGTGTTGCTCTATTATCCTTATCACACCTTTGAGCACGTGCTGGAACTGCTACGTCAGGCGTCGTTCGACCCGAGCGTGCTGGCGATAAAAATCAATATCTACCGCGTAGCGAAAGATTCACGCATCATCGACTCGATGATCCACGCCGCACACAACGGTAAGAAAGTCACCGTGGTGGTTGAGTTACAGGCGCGTTTCGACGAAGAAGCCAACATTCACTGGGCGAAGCGCCTGACCGAAGCAGGCGTGCACGTTATCTTCTCTGCGCCGGGGCTGAAAATTCACGCCAAACTGTTCCTGATTTCACGTAAAGAAAACGGTGAAGTGGTGCGTTACGCACACATCGGGACCGGGAACTTTAACGAAAAAACCGCGCGTCTTTATACTGACTATTCGTTGCTGACCGCCGATGCGCGCATCACTAACGAAGTACGGCGGGTGTTCAACTTTATTGAAAACCCATACCGTCCAGTGACATTTGATTATTTAATGGTGTCGCCGCAAAACTCTCGCCGTCTGTTGTATGAAATGGTGGACCGCGAGATCGCCAACGCGCAGCAAGGGCTGCCCAGTGGTATCACCCTGAAGCTAAATAACCTTGTCGATAAAGGCCTGGTTGATCGTCTGTATGCGGCCTCCAGCTCCGGCGTACCGGTTAATCTGCTGGTGCGCGGAATGTGTTCTCTGATCCCCAATCTGGAAGGCATTAGCGACAACATTCGTGCCATCAGTATTGTTGACCGTTACCTTGAACATGACCGGGTTTATATTTTTGAAAATGGCGGCGATAAAAAGGTCTACCTTTCTTCCGCCGACTGGATGACGCGCAATATTGATTATCGTATTGAAGTGGCAACGCCGCTGCTCGATCCGCGCCTGAAGCAGCGAGTGCTGGACATCATCGACATATTGTTCAGCGATACGGTCAAAGCACGTTATATCGATAAAGAACTCAGTAATCGCTACGTTCCCCGCGGCAATCGCCGCAAAGTACGGGCGCAGTTGGCGATTTACGACTACATCAAATCACTCGAACAATCTGAATAACCCTATGCCAATACACGATAAATCCCCTCGTCCGCAGGAGTTTGCTGCGGTCGATCTTGGTTCAAACAGTTTTCACATGGTCATAGCCCGTGTGGTAGATGGTGCCATGCAGATTATTGGCCGCCTGAAACAGCGGGTGCATCTGGCGGACGGCCTGGGGCCAGATAATATGTTGAGTGAAGAGGCAATGACGCGCGGTTTGAACTGTCTGTCGCTATTTGCCGAAAGGCTACAGGGGTTTTCTCCTGCCAGCGTCTGTATAGTTGGTACCCATACGCTGCGTCAGGCGCTGAACGCCACTGACTTTCTGAAACGCGCGGAAAAAGTCATTCCCTACCCGATCGAAATTATTTCCGGTAATGAAGAAGCCCGTCTGATTTTTATGGGCGTGGAACATACCCAACCGGAAAAAGGTCGCAAACTGGTTATTGATATTGGCGGCGGTTCTACAGAACTGGTGATTGGTGAAAATTTCGAACCGATTCTCGTTGAAAGCCGCCGGATGGGTTGTGTCAGCTTTGCCCAGTTTTATTTCCCTGGCGGGGTCATCAATAAAGAGAATTTTCAGCGCGCTCGCATGGCGGCAGCACAAAAACTGGAAACGTTAACCTGGCAATTTCGAATTCAGGGCTGGAACGTGGCAATGGGCGCTTCCGGTACCATAAAAGCCGCCCATGAAGTGTTAATGGAAATGGGCGAGAAAGACGGGATAATTACCCCGGAACGTCTGGAAAAACTGGTAAAAGAAGTTTTACGGCACCGTAATTTCGCATCGCTGAGTTTACCGGGTCTTTCCGAAGAACGGAAAACAGTCTTCGTTCCGGGACTGGCGATTTTATGCGGTGTGTTTGATGCTTTAGCCATCCGTGAACTGCGCCTTTCTGACGGGGCGTTACGCGAAGGCGTACTGTATGAAATGGAAGGACGTTTCCGTCATCAGGATGTGCGTAGTCGCACTGCCAGCAGCCTCGCCAACCAGTATCACATCGACAGCGAACAGGCCCGACGGGTGCTGGATACCACTATGCAAATGTACGAACAGTGGCGGGAACAGCAACCGAAGCTGGCGCATCCACAACTGGAGGCGCTACTGCGATGGGCCGCCATGCTGCATGAGGTCGGGTTGAATATCAACCACAGCGGTTTGCATCGCCACTCCGCTTATATTCTGCAAAACAGCGACTTGCCGGGTTTTAATCAGGAACAGCAGCTGATGATGGCGACACTGGTGCGCTATCACCGTAAAGCGATTAAACTCGACGATCTGCCGCGCTTTACCTTGTTTAAGAAGAAACAGTTCCTGCCACTGATTCAGCTATTGCGCCTTGGCGTATTACTCAATAATCAACGTCAGGCAACCACCACACCGCCAACATTGACGCTGATTACTGATGACAGTCACTGGACACTGCGTTTCCCGCATGACTGGTTTAGTCAGAATGCGCTGGTACTGCTTGATCTGGAAAAGGAGCAAGAATACTGGGAAGGCGTGGCTGGCTGGCGGTTGAAAATTGAAGAAGAAAGTACACCAGAAATCGCCGCTTAATGCTTTGCGGGCCGACGAGAAATGTCGGCCCGCATTATTCAGGCACTTTCGCGAATGGGTTCGATTTCATTCAGCGTATCAATTAACGGTTGCGGCTTACCAATAAGATAACCCTGCATATAATCGATCCCCAAAGAGAGCACCGCCTCGCGGATCTCTTCGTTTTCAACGTACTCTGCCACTACCCGCATTTTCTTCATTCGCGCCAGGTGGCAAATCGACGCCACTATCTGATAATCCAGACTATTTGACACAATATTGCGGATAAAACTGCCGTCAATTTTAAGCAGATCGGCATTCACATTTTTAAGCCGCGCATAGCTGGCGTAGCCGGTGCCGAAATCATCAATCGCAATCTGGCAGCCTAATTCCTGAAGATGCTGCAAGGTGATTTGCGCCTGCTTAACATTGGTCAGAGCATTACTTTCGGTGACTTCAAAAATAAGTTGCCACGCTTCAATCTGATATTTAGCCAGCAGCTGACTGACTTCAACAGGAAAACGAGCCTGACATACCGAGGTTGGAGACAGATTAATAGCAAAACGGTGAGCGGGCATCTTCGCTCTGTTTTCAGCCATAAATTGCAGCGTATGCTCAATGACCCACATGTCGATACTCGACGATAAACCAAATTCGTGCGCGACCGGTAAGAAGCTATCGGGGCTGATCAGCTCATCATTCTCACCCTTCATGCGCAGAAGAATTTCATGGTAAACATCACCACGCATACCGGTAATCGGCTGGGCCATCAGGAAAAAATGGTTGTGTTCCAGCGCCTGCTGTAGTCGATTCATCATCGCGACTTTATCTTTCAATTCGCGTTGCAAATACATTGCTCCGCGACGCTGCATATTTTCCGGGGCGTTGGTCACGATGGAAAGTTCGGCCACCGTATTTAGCTCTCCCAGCAGCAGGTAGATATGATTCACTGGCGAGCGCACATAGCAGTAACTGACGCCAATCTGCGGTTGCATCGGCATTCCATCCCAAAAGAAACGAAATTGCTTGAGATGGCTATCCAGTGCGGTAATGCGCTCCTGGTGCGATTCTGTATTCAGCCGCAGCGCGAGATCGTTACCCGAAAGCTGATAAACATCTTCACCCGGTTCCAGCAATGGTGACAGCCAGTGAGAAAGTTTTTGCTTGTATTGAATACGCAGCATGATGCCATAATTCTTAACCAGCATTTCCATGCCAGGGATGCGTAAATAACAAAGCGCAGACCAGGGGGCATCACGTAACGCGCGATTCAGGGCGCGAACATTTGGCAGATGAACCACCGGGTCCACATACGCAAGCCGCCGAATGCGTCTGACTACCGCTCGCTGACGGGTTGCCAGTACAGCCATATAATTGACAATAAAAGAGAATACCAGATAACTGGAGGAGGTTATGGTCAGCTGCGTGGTATAGCCAGGATAAATGGGAATGTAATTTTGATAGCTGTGGATGCTGATCATCAACACGACCGCCCAGAGCAATGAAATCAGCTTATAACCATAGCGCATCGCTCCCCACATCATCAGGGGCAGCAATAATGACAAGGTGTAATTGGTGCTAAAAATCGTGCTTTTTTCATTTAACGGCATGCATAACAGCAACAATAAAGCACCTAATGCCAGTAGCCAGATTGCGAACTCTTTTTTGGTAACTTTGGCATCAACCTGCTGTTTTAATTGCGAATAATAGCTACGTAAATAAAACGGATTTCGCACCACCCGAATGATGAAGTAGCACAGCGGGACACCAATCAGATTACCCACCAGCAAGGCCTGATAATTGATTAAGGTCCCGAGGTTAAAGGGCATGACGCCGACCAGATTTTCTCTGCTCGCCAGTAATCCAACAAACGCAGCAAACTGGAAAAGTATCAGAAACAGCGTTGCAGGAAACACAATCTGCCAGAATAGTCGCTGGGAAATTAAACGGCTATCACCATGTGAAACGTTGTTACGCCGGGGAGTAAAAACCCTGTAACCGCCCCAACAGAGAATGATAATGATAATAAAATTAGCCGTTAATGAGAGCGTTTCGTAAAAACCCAGCTCTGCATATTTGCGGACAAAAATCCCTAAGGCGATCCCTGGCAATGCCGCCCAGCTGAAAAACATCATCATGCTGATCATCAGTGCCAGTGGCAGATAAAAGAGAAAAACTTCACCGGAAGAAATATGCGCGAAAGTATTAATGTGGGCGAAAATGGGCAAGATTAAAGAAGGCAGGAACAGCGGAAGCCCCCACCATTTATCACGTATTTTTATATAAGTTGCATTCAGTTTCATAGATGCTCAGCAGAATCCCCCACATCCTGAAGGAGGTGTATTCAGACAGGCATCCCACCTGACTTCGAATGATGATTATTCATCACTATAGAGAGCAATGATTATAAGTGTCATATGAAAGTTCCAATTGATATATATCAAA
>OKPA01000131.1_pt1 | contig 22713 bp, 16 predicted proteins | sample 1610851 | NCBI WGS metagenome assembly OKPA01 (sample SAMN04436690, study PRJEB24849) | human gut metagenome | biome: human gut; feature: NICU; material: stool | host: Homo sapiens | place: USA: Saint Louis, MO | collected 2010-06-29
CACCAGAACTATAAACAGTACTTTTTGCAGTCGGGCATCCTTGTACATTAATCGTAAACGTTTGACTCGGAGAAACATCACCTACATTTAAAAATTCATTAGCATCATAAGTGCCCATTTTTACCGACTGATCTTTACTTCCGGTAGTAATGTCACAGCTTTTTGCCAACAAAATCCCAGTAAATGTAACAACAACTGAATCATTGGCCTGCCCTGAGAGCGGAAAAGCAAAAAAAAGCGAAAAAAATAAAAAATACAGAATATTTAGAGAATATTAAATTCATTAGCGGCACTCCAGAGTTGCATAGCTAACAGGATTATCCAGTTCTGTTTCAGGGAGCTTGTAATTAGCCTGACATTTTTGCTGAACACCGTCTCCCCACTGGATATTAATAACACCTTCTAAAGGCAATCCTGAGAGATAAAGTTGTCCATTATCGCCGACAATCCCGGTAATTTGACTACTGTTTTTAATCTGAGCGCTGGCTGTAGCACCGAATGGGACTGATTTATTACGATAACGAACTGTGAACAAACCACGAATACCGATATGAGCAGCAAACTCTGCACGAACTAACGCACCTTTTCCCGGAATAACTTCAGTGGAAGTGATATCCAGTTCAGTATGCATATTCATTGACATAGGATCTAATGAAATATTATTACGTCTATATTCTGTTGCATAAGGAACAACTGCATATCCACGCCAGTCAGTGGATATTCCTGTCCCCCGCTGAACATCCACATTATTCGCTCCAGGCGCTTTTATCAAAACATTAGTTTCACCTAATGGTTGACTCAACGTAAGACCATTTTCATGTACAACAAGAGCACCACTGATGCCATAGTTTATTTGTTGATTACCTTCATTATCGTAACTGTAGGCGGAATTCAAGGAACCATATGCCCCACGATAATTAACACCAACAGAACCACTACTGCTATTATCCTGATTAGCAAAACCATGTTGTATGTTATAACTGAGATTATGCTGCTCCAACAGAGAACCAGATACCCCCGTATATTGGTTTACCTGTCCGTGGTTATCCTGACTATAACCATACGTTGCAGTCATGGCATTCGATGATGAGCGCCCATCATTCGTGGAAGATAACCTATTACTTATAGGTAATGAGACATTTAGCGAGACAATTTTATCCGCATTTGTCCCTGGTGATTTACTGTAATTCCACGCAACATTTAGATAGATACCCTTAATACTGGTGTTATAACCAACTTGGTATAAAGAATCTTTTTTATCAGTATTCCAGTATGTTTGCTGACTAGCCGATAAATACATAGACCCGTAGTTACCGAAAGGTTGCGATACACTAGCCTGAAATTTTCCACGTTTGCTATAACGCAAGTTATAAAAATCATTCCAGTTATAAACGTAATCTTTATCATCTAACGTTTTTGGATCAACAACAGTCCCTGACATTTGTTGGTATGTCGTATCACTTAAAGTGTAAAAGCCCTGGGTTGAATAACGATAGCCAATAATATGGAATGCTGTTCCTGTCTGAACTAACGATTTGGAATAAAGAAAACGATAAGATTGCCCTTGATGTTTGCTCCCATCCACAAGCGAACTGTTAGCCTGAGTAACATCAAACGATGTTGCACCAAATACACCCAGATTCAGGCCAAGGCCGAGCGCCAACGCCCGGTAATCCTCAGAGAATTGTGCCCCACCATAAGCCGTAATATCCCAGGGTAAACCCCAAATTAATTCCCCCTGAAATACATAAGGACTTTTCTGGTTATAGCTATTGCTTCGATATTGGCCAACCGTAGTAGAATATTTTAAATGACCTTCTCGTTGCAGGATGGGGACAGCGGCATAAGGTACGGTATAGACAGTTTCTGAATTATCAGACTCTTTGATGGTAACTTCCAGATCTCCCGCAGATGATGTCGGGTTAAGATCGCTAATCTCAAACGGTCCCGGCGGCATATAGGTTTGATAAATGACATAACCATTCTGTTTGATTGTTACCTGAGCGCGACTTTTCGCAATTCCGCGCACCGTGGGAGCGAAACCACTTTGACTATCGGGCAACATATTTTCGTCAGATTCCAGTTTTATGCCACGAATACTAACACTGTCGAAAACATCTGATGATGACCATGTATCTCCTAGCGTTAATTCACTTCTGAAAGGAATAATAACGCGCTGCAACGTACTACTGATATGCTCCAGTTTACCTGCTGAATTACTCCCACGACTCCAGGTTGAATAATCGCGAAAACGCCATGCACCAATATTGATCCCAGCGCGAAGATTTAAATAATAGTTATTTGAAGAGTAATCACCACGATCGTTATTACCAGAAAAGTCATAATTCAGCAAAAAAGCTGTAATACCGTTATCCCACTGTTCTGGTGGAATATATCCGCGAGCGTCACGTTTTATTATCGCCTGTGGAAAGGTCAGTTTAAGTCTCTGTGCATCCAGCTCCGGCATGTAATGCACATCGGGAAACCAGATACGCAAATCAAGGCAACTATTTTCAGATGAAGCCAAAGCCTGCTCTGGCAGCGCATTTTTGTTAATTCCAAGGCTTAATAAGTCAGCAAGTGAAAGGCAGGGAATCAGTTGATTCTCATCGTCTGCTTTAAAAGTTACAGTACGAGAGAGTAAAGGGGAATCATTGACCCAAACTTCGACTTCATAGCTACCAGGAAGATAAGTCATCCCTTTCTCGAAGCGGGATAAGTCAGCAACAGCTTCAGTATCACCCGACAGAAAAGCAGGGTTAAAGCGCATTCCCGCGATTGAACATGCAGGCATAATAACCAGAAGAAGCGGCACAACCCGTTTCATCTGCTTTTGTGCCGCCATCCAATATTCGCATCTTTTGAGCTTTAGGTTCATATCCCTGACCTGTGTTGCATCTGAACTATTCCGTTGTTACTGCATTATTCCTTTCTGCCGCTCCGTCGTAGCGCCAAAGTCATTAATTGTTTGATAAGTAATTTCACCAGCCAACGTCACTGGCGACGAGACCGTAATATCACTTTTCGGTGGTACAAACATATTGGGCAATTTACTCCCTTGTACTTTAATTCCTGTCAGTGTCAGGTAATAAGGCGAAGGATTGATAACTTTTAGTTGTTTGCCCTCATACTTAAACCGCAACATATTTCGTGCTTTTCCTGGTTGCACAGGTAGATTTTCCGGGCGATAAAATAGCTTGATTTTGTTTTGTAATGCCAACTGTAAGGTATTCTTCTGTGTATTTTTCTCATCTGTTGGCGGAATTGCTTTAACATTCATCCAATACAAAGTTTCACGATCGGTCGGCAAATTAGTCTTACCAAGAAACATGATACGTAATGAAGCTTCTTTACGCGTTGGTAACATAAAGAGGGGAGGAGTGATAACAAAATCCTGGCTCTTTTTTTCCGTTTTACTGTCATCAACCCATGATTGAATTAAATAACTGGTGTTGTCACCGCTATTTTGCACACTGAGTGTTATTTGCTTACTTTCTGCCGGATAAATCAATCGCGTTACGCCGAGGCCAAACCCGCCCGCGGACGCATTATTAATAAATAATATCGATAGTAAAAAAAGAATCCCTGAGCGTATAATATTTTGTGATACTTTTAATTCATCCCTGAATCCATAAACCCATTTTTTATTTCCAATAATACATTTCATACAGCATCCTTGTTGATGAAATAACACCTGTTATTCATACTCTATTAAATAATTTCAATCTCAGGTTACAACTTTTTGTAACCTGAAATCGTATTTATATTTACTCGTACAGCACAACAAAACTTGCTGTTGACTTAACTACACCAGGTGCAACAGTGCTACCGTTTTGAGCATAACCTGCAGTAAAGGCCGCGCTGAAATCATGGGTCGTAGCATTTCCTGGAATTGTATAAGCGGCGGTGGAGGCGCTACCCTCTGCCGCAGTAGTATTCAGGTTAATCAGACCATTATTCGTCGTACCTTTGGAGTAAATTCGAATCCCTACACCAGTCGCCCCCGCATTGCCGCTGTTGTCAGCATCCGTTGATCCTTCTACTTCGTTAGCGAGCGTTTTATTAGCGCTATCTGCAGTACCGGTAAAACGGAACTCAATTTTCTGATCATCTGTATTGCTACATTCGGTCAGATTAATATTGAAATCGGTCTGGTTGCTCGCCCCCTGTGCTTCTACGTCGATACCAGTGAAAAGGTTGGAAGGCACAACCGGCAGGACAACTTCAATCTGTTTTGAATCGGTTGCGACCTTACAGGTAGCTTTCACTACACGGCCAGTAAAGCGGATTTTCCCCCCCATTGAATCAACGTTGTCATCCATATCAGTGAGCCTGGGATAATCAACGGTGCTCCAGTCAGTATCCGCCCCACCAAATTGTGTTGCATCGCCGGGTGCTGCGGTTACCGCAGTAGATATCAGCATACCTGATGCCAGTAATACTGCGGATAAATTAGATAAATTGAATTTCATTTATACCTTTCCTTTTGTTAAAAAATCCAAGCAACATTGGTGTTTTTACATTCTGCGTTAATAAGTTATATCTCACAAAAAAAATAAGCTGACGTTGGCTAATTCCAGAAGGTTCTTTAGAAGAGTAATTGAGTGAATAATATTATATATGCTGCTTAGTAATGTACCTAAAATAATCCAAAGCCGCAATAAGTGAGTTTATACTCACATATAACACACTGATAATGATAAAATTTATTTTTACGTGGAGTTGTAAGAGGGGCAATAAAACATAAATCACATGAATAATATTAATGCATTCATAATAAATTAATATTATTTGAAATAACAAAACACCAAAAACATTATCATCAATCGTTATTTAATATATATTAATGGTATATATTAAATAGAATAACATACATCAAAGTTATTGTTTATTGTGTATAGAAATACCGTGAGTTCCACGCTGTATTACTTCAGCGGAACACACGGTATTTAGCCGTATTTGAACTTACAATCTCACCGGATCAATATGCCAGATATGATCGGCGTACTCTTTGATCGTACGGTCAGAAGAGAAGTAGCCCATATTGGCAATGTTCAGCATCGCTTTTGCGGTCCACTCTTCCTGACGCTCGTAGAGTTCGTCGACTTTATCCTGACAATTGACATAGCTGCGATAATCCGCCAGTACCTGGTAGTGATCGCCGAAGTTGATCAGCGAATCGACCAGATCGCGATAGCGACCCGGATCTTCCGGACTGAATACACCGCTGCCGATTTGCGTCAGCACCTGATGCAGCTCCTCATCTTTCTCGTAGTATTCACGCGGTTTGTAGCCCTGACGACGCAGTTCTTCCACTTCTTCCGCTGTGTTACCAAAGATAAAGATATTGTCAGCACCGACATGATCCAGCATCTCGACATTCGCACCGTCCAGCGTACCGATAGTCAGCGCGCCGTTAAGCGCAAACTTCATGTTACTGGTGCCGGAAGCTTCCGTCCCCGCCAGCGAAATCTGTTCAGATAGATCGGCCGCCGGAATGATCAACTGCGCCAGGCTAACACTGTAGTTCGGGATGAACACGACTTTCAGCTTGTCGCCAATCTGCGGATCGTTGTTGATCACTTTCGCTACGTCATTGATCAAATGAATAATGTGCTTCGCCATGTAATAGGCCGAAGCCGCCTTACCACCAAAAATATTCACGCGCGGTACCCACTTCGCATCCGGGTCGGCCTTGATGCGGTTATAGCGGGTGATCACGTGCAACACATTCATCAATTGACGTTTGTATTCGTGAATACGTTTGATTTGCACATCGAACAGCGCTTTCGGATTTACCACCACATTCAGCTGCTGGGCGATATACTCCGCCAGACGCTTTTTGTTCTCCAGCTTCGCCTGATGCACCGCGTGATTAACCATTGGGAAATCACAGTGTTGTTGCAGATCATTAAGCAGGCTAAGGTCGGTGCGCCAGTTGCGGCCCAGGTGTTCGTCCAACACGGCTGAAAGCGATGGGTTCGCTACCGCCAGCCAGCGACGCGGCGTCACACCGTTGGTGACGTTGGTGAAACGACCCGGGAAGATTTTCGCAAAGTCGGCAAATAGCGATTGCACCATCAGGTTAGAGTGCAGCTCCGATACACCGTTAACTTTGTGGCTCACCACAACCGCCAGCCAGGCCATACGCACACGACGACCGTTGGATTCATCAATGATCGACGCCCGTCCCAGCAGATCGGTATCGTTCGGATACTGTTCCTGCAAGGTTTTCAGGAAATAGTCGTTGATTTCAAAGATGATCTGCAGGTGACGCGGCAGAATTTTACCCAGCATATCGACTGGCCAGGTTTCCAGCGCCTCGCTCATTAGCGTGTGGTTGGTGTAGGAGAAGACCTGACAACACACTTCAAACGCGTCGTCCCAGCTAAATTGGTGCTCATCGATCAGCAGACGCATCATCTCAGGAATCGACAGCACCGGATGAGTATCGTTGAGGTGAATCGCAATTTTATCCGCCAGGTTATCGTAGGTTTTATGCAACTGATAATGGCGGCTTAAAATGTCCTGAATGGTCGAGGAAACCAGGAAGTATTCCTGACGCAGTCGTAGCTCACGCCCGGAGTAGGTGGAGTCGTCCGGATACAGTACGCGAGATACGTTCTCGGAGTGGTTTTTATCTTCCACTGCCGCGAAGTAGTCGCCCTGGTTGAATTTACCGAGGTTAATTTCGCTACTGGCTTGGGCACTCCACAAACGCAACGTGTTGGTCGCGTCGGTGTCGTAACCTGGGATTATCTGATCGTAAGCTACTCCCAGAATCTCTTCGGTTTCAATCCAGCGCGTTTTTTTACCTTCCTGCTGAATGCGACCGCCAAAACGGACTTTATAGCGCGTGTTGTGGCGTTTGAATTCCCACGGGTTACCGTATTCCAGCCAGTAGTCAGGCGACTCTTTCTGGCTACCGTTAACGATGTTCTGCTTGAACATACCGTAGTCATAGCGGATGCCGTAACCGCGCCCCGGCAACCCTAACGTCGCCAGAGAATCGAGGAAGCAAGCCGCCAGACGGCCCAGGCCACCGTTACCGAGGCCCGGGTCATTTTCTTCATCAATCAGCTCTTCGAGATTTAATCCCATCGCTTCCAGTGCGCCCTGTACATCTTCGTAAATTCCTAGCGACAACATGGCGTTGGAAAGCGTACGGCCAATCAAAAACTCCATCGACAGGTAGTAAACCTGACGAGTTTCTTGCGACAACTGGGCACGGTTTGAGCGTAACCAGCGCTCCACGAGACGATCGCGCACAGCAAATAACGTTGCGTTCAGCCATTCATGTTTATTGGCGACGACCGGATCCTTGCCAATCGTAAACATCAGCTTGTAAGCGATAGAGTGCTTAAGAGCTTCTACGCTAAGCGTGGGCGATGAATATGTAAACGGAGCATTCATATAGGCGTTTCCTGAAAACTATTTCAAGCGATAGTAAAGCTCACGGTACGACTTCGCCGCGACCTGCCAGCTAAAATCCATTGCCATAGCCTGACGTTGCACAAACCGCCACAGTGAAGGACGGGACCACAGTACAAAAGCACGTCGAATAGCCCGTAACAGCGACCAGGCATTACTATCTTCAAAGACAAACCCACTGGCGACGCCATCTGCAAGGTTCTCAAGAGAACAGTCAGAAACCGTATCAGCAAGCCCACCGGTGCGCCGCACTAACGGCAGCGTACCGTACTTCAATCCATAAAGTTGCGTTAAGCCGCACGGTTCAAAACGGCTGGGCACCAGAATGACGTCCGCGCCGCCCATAATGCGATGCGAAAATGCTTCGTGATAGCCAATCTGAACGCCCACCTGGCCGGGGTATTCCGCTGCCGCCGCAAGGAAACCTTCCTGCAGCACCGGATCGCCCGCGCCGAGTAGCGCCAGCTGCCCGCCCTGCTCCAGAAGACCAGGTAAGGCTTCCAGCACCAGGTCGAGACCTTTCTGGCTGGTCAGACGGCTCACCACTGCAAAAAGCGGCACTTTATCGTCAACCTTAAGCCCCATTGCGATTTGTAACTGGCGCTTATTTTCCGCTTTATCTTCCAACGTATCGCGGGTGTAACGCGAGGCCAACAGTAAGTCCGTCTCTGGACTCCAGATTTTCTCGTCCACGCCGTTCAGTACGCCGGAAAGACGCCCTTCACGGTGACGCTGTTGCAACAGACCTTCCATACCGTAGGCAAACTGCGGTTCGGTGATCTCGCGAGCGTAGGTTGGGCTGACTGCCGTAATGTGATCGGCATAGTACAGACCGGCCTTCAGGAAAGAGATTTGTCCGTTGAATTCCAGCCCATGAATATTAAAGAATGACCATGGCAATTGGATGTCATTCATGTGATGTGCATAAAACATGCCTTGATAGGCCAGGTTGTGCACAGTAAACACCGACTTCGCCGGACGCCCGCGCGCCGCCAGATACGCAGGCGCAAGGCCTGCATGCCAGTCGTGCGCATGCACCACATCAGGACGCCAGAATGGGTCAAGCCCGCTGGCCATTTCTGCCCCAACCCACCCCAGCAGCGCAAAACGCAATACGTTGTCGGTATAGGCAAATAAGTTGGTATCGTGATACGGGCTTCCCGGACGATCATAGAGATGCGGCGCGTCAATCAGGTATATGCCAACCCCGTTGTAATGACCGAACAACAGCGTGATATGTCCGGCGAAGGTATCACGACGGGATACTACCTGCGCATCGGTCACGCCACGGCGAATATCGGGAAATGCAGGCAACAGTACGCGAGCGTCAACGCCGTCTGCGATTTGTGCTGCGGGTAATGCCCCAATAACATCAGCCAGACCGCCGGTTTTAAGCAGCGGGAACATCTCTGAACATACATGTAAAACCTGCATTATCGCTCCTGTTTATGCCCTAACTTCCGTAGCATTTCGCGCGTTACCAGCACGATGCCTTCTTCTGAACGATAGAAACGACGTGCATCTTCCTCTGCGTTTTCACCAATCACCATGCCTTCCGGAATAACACAAGCACGATCGATGACGCAGCGGCGCAGACGGCACGAGCGACCTACCCATACTTCCGGTAACAATACGGCGGAATCAATGTTGCAGAATGAATTCACGCGAACGCGCGAGAACAGAACGGACTGCACCACCACCGAACCGGAGATCACACAACCGCCGGATACCAGTGAGTTAAGGGTCATCCCGTGGCTACCGGAGCGATCCTGCACGAATTTCGCTGGCGGTAATGATTCATTGTAGGTGCGAATTGGCCAATTGCGATCGTACATATCCAGTTCCGGCACCACAGAGGCCAGATCGAGGTTCGCTTTCCAGTAAGCTTCCAGCGTACCCACATCGCGCCAGTACGGCTCGGCATCCGGGTCGGATTGTACGCAAGAGAGCGGGAACGGGTGCGCATAGGCCAGACCGGCTTCGGTGATCTTGGGAATCAAATCTTTGCCAAAGTCGTGGCTGGAGTTCTCATCGCGATCGTCTTCTTCCAGCAGTTCATACAGATAGTCGGCGTCAAAGACGTAAATACCCATACTCGCCAGAGATTTGCTCGGATCGTTCGGCATTGACGGCGGGTTAGCTGGTTTTTCAACGAATTCGATAATTTTATCGTTCTCATCAACCGCCATAACGCCAAACGCGGAGGCTTCTTCAATCGGTACTGGCATACAAGCAACGGTGCAACGTGCACCTTTTTCGACGTGGTCGATAAGCATACGCGAGTAGTCTTGCTTGTAGATATGGTCGCCCGCCAGGATCACCACGTATTCCGCTTTATAACGGCGGATAATGTCGAGGTTTTGGGTGACCGCATCTGCGGTGCCGCGATACCAGTTTTCCCCTTTCATTCTCTGCTGTGCTGGCAGCAGATCGACAAACTCGTTCATTTCTTCATTGAAGAATGACCAGCCGCGCTGGATGTGCTGCACCAGAGTGTGGGACTGGTACTGGGTGATCACGCCCATACGACGGATCCCGGAGTTGATGCAGTTAGACAGCGCAAAGTCGATAATGCGGAACTTACCGCCGAAGTGTACGGCCGGTTTTGCTCGCTTATTGGTTAAATCCTTCAGGCGGGTACCACGTCCTCCCGCCAGTATCAGGGCAACAGATTTCAATGGCAGCTGGCGCGCCAACATTAAGTGATCGTTCTTCTCTAAACTAACCATGACTAACTCCTTTTTTATCATCTCTGGAACACACACAATCCGTGTGCAGGTCCCTGCCAGACAGCCGTAATCACTGGGTTATCCTCTCCAGCGAATGGGGGAATGGCGTGCCACTCCCCAGCAGGTAAAACAATCTCTGTTACCTCAAGCGTGGCGTTAATTGCGATCAAAAAGCGATCCGAGAGCAGAATTTGCAGCTGTTTCGGCCCGTTTTGCCACTCATCCGTGCTTAAAGGTTGAGCATATCGATTTAGCCAACGGACATTGCCGTCGCCTTCTTCCCACCAGCGATTCTCCATCAAAGCGGGAATGCGCTTGCGCAGATGGATTAACGCGGCGGTAAATGCGGTTAAACCACTGCTTGCCTGCGACCAGTCCAACCAGGTTAATTGGTTATCCTGACAGTAGGCATTGTTATTGCCACGCTGGCTGTGACCATGTTCGTCACCGGCCAGTAACATCGGCGTACCCTGGGAGAGCAACAACGTTGTTAACAGGGCGTGAATGCTGTCGCGCCGCCGTTCAACCAGATCAAGAGTACCGCCTAACCCTTCTTTACCATGATTGTTACTGTAATTGTTGTTGGTCCCGTCGCGATTTTCTTCTCCGTTTGCTTCATTGTGTTTATGGTTGAAGCAAACGCAGTCGCGAAGCGTAAAACCGTCATGCGCGGTGACGAGATTAATCGCGGCACTCGGCAGACGATCATTACGTTTAAAAACATCGCTGGAGGCAGCAAAACGCCCGGCAAACGCTCCCAGAGGTAAATCATAATGCAGCCAGAAACGACGGGCTGCATCGCGGAAATGATCGTTCCACTCGGCAAACAGCGGCGGGAAATTTCCCACCTGATAACCACCAGGAGCGATATCCCACGGTTCAGCAATTAACTTCACCTGCGAGAGCACCGGGCAGTTCTGGATAGCGGTAAACAACGGCGCATCCTGACGAAACTCTGGCGTACGGCCCATGACTGCCGCCAGATCAAAGCGGAAACCATCGACGTGGCAGGTTTCTACCCAATAACGCAGGCAGGCGCTGGCATAATCTACCACCGCCGGATGACTCAAATTGAGCGTGTTACCACAACCGGTCCAGTTGTGATAATCGCCGTCTTCTCTTATCCAATAATAGCTACGGTTGTCGATCCCACGCAGCGAGAATAACGGGCCGTCGAGGTCCAGTTCCGCACTATGGTTGAGCACGATATCAAGAATGACTTCGATACCCGCTTTATGCAGTGCTTTGATTGCATCGCGAAACTCATCCAGCGCCGTTTCTGGCGAGCAGGCATACGCCGGATGCAGCGCAAACATCGCCACCGGGTTATAACCCCAGTAGTTACTAAGCCCCATGCGTTGCAGACGTGGTTCGCTGGCAAATTGTGCCACCGGCAGCAACTCCAGCGCAGTAATGCCCAACTGTTTCAAATAGTTGATCGTCACCGGATGCCCCAAGGCTTTATAAGTGCCGCGGATATCGACCGGGATCTCCGGGTGCAGATACGTTAATCCTTTGACATGGGCTTCATAAATGATGGTGCTGCCCCACGGCGTGCGCGGCGGGGCATCATCCTCCCAGTCATAGTGATCAACCACCACTACGCATTTCGGCGCAATGGAGGCGTTGTCGCGATAGTCAGGTTCATTATGACCGGCGTGCAGCAGCGGGTTATCTTTAAACTCCCCGTCAATTTGCCGCGCGCAAGGATCAATCAACAACTTCACCGGGTTAAAGCGATGCCCCTCGGCAGGTTGCCAGGGGCCATGAACGCGATAACCATAACGCAAACCCGGGCGCGCATCCGGCAGATAACCGTGCCAAATGTCGCCACTGTGCCCTGGCAAGTCATAGCGATGTTCCTGGCCATTGGCATCAAAGACACACAGCTCTACCCGCTCGGCATGAGCGGAGAAAAGTGTGAAGTTGACGCCCTGACCGTCGTAATGCGCGCCGAGGGGAGTGGGTTTGCCAATGGCGAGTTGTGTCATTCTGCCTCCCGAACCAGCCAGATAGTGGCCAGAGGTGGTAGCGTCAGGCTCAGTGAATGCTGACGACCGTGGCTGGCAATCTCATCGCTGTGTACTGCGCCGCCATTGCCTGCATTACTGCCGTGATAGTGCATGGAATCGGTATTGAGAATTTCACGCCATTTACCCGGCTGGTTAATACCGAAGCGATAATCATGACGCGGCACCGGTGTAAAGTTACTGGCAACGATGATTTCGTTACCCTCTTTATCGCGACGCACAAAGATCAGCACCGAGCGTTCTTTGTCATCCACCACCAGCCATTCAAAGCCGTACGGGTCAAAATCCAGTTCATGCATTGCTTTATGGTGGCGGTAGGTGTGGTTCAGATCGCGCACCAGACGCTGGACACCGTGGTGCCAGTTATCGCCGCCTTCCAACAGATGCCAGTCGAGGCTGGCGTCATGGTTCCACTCGCGGCCCTGGGCAAATTCGTTCCCCATGAACAGTAGTTTCTTGCCCGGGAATGCCCACATCCAGCCGTAGTAGGCGCGCAGGTTAGCGAATTTCTGCCATGCGTCGCCCGGCATCCGGTCGAGAATCGATTTTTTACCGTGGACCACTTCATCATGCGACAACGGCAGGACGAAGTTTTCAGTGTAGTTGTAGAGCATCCCGAAGGTCAGTTTATCGTGATGATACTGACGATAAATCGGGTCGAGCTTCATGTAGTCCAGGGTGTCATGCATCCAGCCGAGGTTCCACTTGTACCAGAAGCCCAGACCGCCCATATCCTGCGGACGAGAAACGCCAGGGAAATCGGTAGACTCCTCCGCCATTGTCACTGCACCGGAAACCTGCTCACCAAGAATACGGTTGGTATTACGCAAGAATTCAATCGCTTCAAGATTCTCGCGACCGCCAAATTCGTTCGGGATCCACTCCCCCTCTTTACGGCTGTAGTCGCGATAAATCATTGACGCCACCGCATCGACGCGCAGCGCATCAATACCAAAACGTTCAATCCAGTAAAGTGCGTTACCGACAAGGAAGTTACTGACTTCGCGGCGACCATAGTTGTAGATCAGCGTGTTCCAGTCCTGATGATAGCCTTCGCGCGGATCGCTGTGTTCATACAAGTTCGTGCCATCAAATTCGGCAAGCGCAAAGTCATCGGTCGGGAAGTGGCCTGGCACCCAGTCGAGAATCACGTTCAGACCAGCTGCGTGTGCGGCATCAATGAAATAACGGAAGTCGTCGCGAGTACCAAAACGGCGGGTCGGTGCATACAGGCCGGTTGGCTGATAACCCCAACTGCCATCGAAGGGATGCTCGTTAATGGGCAGTAGCTCGAGATGGGTAAAGCCCATCCATTTAGCATAAGGCACCAGTTGATCGGCCAGCTCGCGGTAGCTCAACCAGAAATTGTTGTCGGTGTGGCGACGCCAGGAGCCCAGGTGAACTTCATAAATAGAGATTGGCGCATCAAACTGATTCGCTTTTTTGCGCTCTTCAGTCTGCACAACCTTTTCCGGCAGCCCGCAAATAAGAGACGCGGTTTCCGGGCGCATTTGCGCTTCGAAGGCATAAGGGTCGGACTTCAGACGCAAGTTGCCATTGGCATCAATCATCTCGTATTTATAGAGCTGACCGTTATGCGCCCCGGGGATAAACAGTTCCCAGATTCCGCTCTCTTTACGCAGTCGCATCGGATGACGGCGACCGTCCCAGTAGTTGAATTGCCCAACCACCGAGACCCGACGGGCGTTTGGAGCCCAGACAGAAAAACGCGTACCTGTGACGCCATCCATAGTATCTGCATGCGCGCCTAAGGTTTCATACGGACGTAGGTGAGTACCTTCAGATAATAGCCAGGCATCCATTTCCTGGATTAGCGGGCCAAAACGGTAAGGATCATCAATCAGGTTTTGCTGACCATGCCAGACAACAGCCAACTGATAGCGGAAAAAATTCTTACGTCGCGGAATGACACCGCTAAAGAATCCCCGTGAGTCGAGACACTCCAGTTTTGCGAGTTTGCGCCCGGTTTTCGGTTCAATCACCCACACATCGGTAGCGTCGGGTAAAAGGGCACGGACTTCCAGTCCCGCGGTGGTTTTATGCATCCCCAGTACGGAAAAAGGATCCGCAAAATGGCCTGCAATTAGCGCGTTAATCACGTCTCTATCGATACGATCGGACATGCTTGTCTTCCTGTTTTATTGTGTCACCCCATCCAACTGAATTTTTGACTTCTGGTTGTGACATTTTTTTGACCTGAACGGCGCAGCACTCTGTGCATCCTCTCTGCGTCGTCCTCACTTCAGGTAAGGCTGTGAATACTCGTGTATTCCGCCACCCTTAAAGAATAGCCAATGCTCTATTTGACTCCCGGTAAATCATGAAACATCTGCGCTTACTCCTGTATTACGCACTAGCAGGGGCGGCATCGCGCCCCAGATTTAATGAATAAAGATTACGCCAGTTGACGAAGCATCCGACGCAGCGGCTCCGCGGCCCCCCACAGCAGCTGGTCGCCCACGGTAAAGGCTGACAGGAACTCCGGTCCCATATTCAGCTTACGCAGGCGGCCTACCGGCGTGGTCAGCGTGCCGGTAACGGCACCTGGGGTTAGCTCACGCATAGTGATTTCCCGATCGTTCGGAACAACTTTCGCCCACGGATTGTGCGCAGCCAGCAGTTCTTCCACGGTCGGAATAGACACATCTTTTTTCAATTTAATAGTGAATGCCTGGCTGTGGCAGCGCAATGCCCCGACACGCACACATAAACCATCTACCGGAATTACGGAAGATGTGTTGAGGATCTTGTTGGTTTCCGCCTGCCCTTTCCACTCTTCGCGGCTCTGACCGTTATCAAGCTGTTTGTCGATCCACGGAATCAGGCTACCCGCCAGCGGCACGCCAAAGTTATCTACCGGCAGCTCACCGCTACGGGTTAAGGTTGTGACTTTGCGTTCGATATCGAGAATAGCAGAAGACGGGTTCGCGAGTTCATCTGCCACATGGCCATACAGATGGCCCATTTGGGTTAATAACTCACGCATATGTCGCGCACCACCGCCGGAAGCGGCCTGGTAGGTTGCAACGGACACCCAATCAACAAGATCATTGGCGAATAAACCACCCAGCGACATCAACATCAGGCTTACGGTACAGTTACCGCCAACAAAAGTCCTGATACCATTATTTAATCCGTCGGTAATGACGTCCTGATTGACGGGGTCAAGAATGATGATGGCGTCATCTTTCATGCGCAGAGATGATGCTGCGTCAATCCAGTAACCTTGCCATCCGCTTTCACGAAGCTTTGGATAGATTTCGTTGGTATAATCGCCGCCCTGACAGGTCACAATGATATCGAGGGCCTTTAGCGCCTCCAGATCAAAGGCATCCTGAAGTGTGCCAGTGGTTCCGCCAAAAGACGGCGCAGCCTGACCAAGCTGAGAAGTAGAAAAGAAGACAGGGCGAATGGCGTCGAAGTCGCGCTCTTCAACCATGCGTTGCATGAGAACGGAGCCGACCATACCGCGCCAGCCGATAAAACCAACATTTTTCATAAGCGTTTTTTCCTGCAAAGATGTGTGCTGTATAAATGTGCCGGTCTCCTCCTGGCACATCTTTCACCATACAAAAAGCAGCCAAAGTCGCAAGTGAAATTAATCAATGATAGCGAAGCCATCAGTAATGCGACTTATCCTGCTTTGTTAGCACGCAGAAAGTCCGCGGCAATTATCAGGGAATTTGAGTTATGAATGAAATCATTTCTGCAACAGTTTTATTGATCCTGATTATGGATCCGCTCGGAAACCTACCTATTTTCATGTCCGTACTGAAACATACTGAACCGAAAAGACGGCGGGCAATCATGGTGCGAGAGTTGCTTATTGCTCTCCTTGTGATGCTGGTGTTCCTGTTTGCGGGCGAGAAAATTCTGGCATTTCTCAGCCTGCGAGCAGAAACCGTCTCCATTTCTGGCGGCATCATTCTGTTTCTGATCGCCATTAAGATGATTTTCCCCAGCGCTTCAGGAAATAGCAGCGGGCTTCCGGCAGGTGAAGAGCCGTTTATCGTGCCGTTGGCAATTCCGTTAGTCGCCGGGCCGACTATTCTCGCCACGCTGATGTTGTTGTCTCATCAGTACCCGAATCAGATGGGACATCTGGTAATTGCTCTGCTGCTGGCCTGGGGTGGCACCTTTGTCATCCTGCTACAGTCTTCGCTATTTTTACGTCTGCTGGGCGAGAAAGGGGTGAACGCACTTGAACGCCTGATGGGATTGATTCTGGTGATGATGGCAACTCAGATGTTCCTCGACGGCATTCGAATGTGGATGAAGGGGTAACGAGGAGAGTTTTTCGAAAAGAGCCCGGTAGCGTCAGAACTACCGGGTAAACAAACTTAACTCAACAGCTGGAACGCAATCATCCCAACGATGGCACCGACAGTGCCGAGGATGGTTTCCATCATGGTCCAGGTTTTAAGCGTTTCGGCTTCGGTCGCGCCGGTAAATTTACCGAACAACCAGAAACCCGCGTCGTTAACGTGGCTGACAACAATCGAACCACCGGCAATACAAATCGACAGCGCCGCCATTTGCGCACCAGAGTAGTTCAGTTGTTCAATGACCGGCATTACCAATCCCACCGCCGTTAAACAGGCAACGGTGGCAGAACCCTGAATGATGCGCACTGCAGCTGCCAGCACGAAGCAGGTGATGGCAATCGGCAGGCCCATGCAGGTTAACGCTTCGCCCAGTGCCGGACCGACACCAGAGTCAACCAGCACCTGTTTGAACACGCCGCCCGCACCAATCACCAGCAGAATGATCCCCGCCGGTTGCAGCGCGTGACCGCAAATCTCCATCACTTTGTCTTTTGGCATACCCTGACGCATTGCCAGACCGTAAATCGCCACCAGGCAAGCAACCAGAATCGCGGTAAACGGATGGCCGATAAACTCAAACCATTCGTAAGCGGTAGAACCTTCTGGCACAAAACGCGCGGCAATGGTTTTCAGCCCCACCAGCACCAGTGGCAACAGGATCAGCGACAGGCTGAATCCGAAGGACGGCATTTTGCCTTCGCCGAGATGCGGTTCGCTGATGTCGTCAGGAATATGCAACTCCACGTAGCGGCTGATGAAATTACCCCACAGCGGCCCGGCAATAATCATTCCCGGAATTGCCGCGCACAGGCCAATCAGGATCATCCAGCCAAAATCGGCATTCATCTGCGATGCCAGCAGCATTGGCGCTGGCCCAGGCACCAGGAACGCAGCCGCTGCCGCCACGCCGGCGAATAATGGGATTACCAGCTTCACCAGGTTCGTGCCGGTGTGGCGCGCCATTGAGAAAGCAACGCTAATCAGCAGAACAATCGCCACTTCAAAGAACAGCGGTAGCGCACAAACCAGCCCCGCAAGGCCGATGGCATAATGCACGCGGCTGTGACCGAAGGATTTGAGCATTTTGACGGCAATCTGATCGACCGCGCCGGTTTCATGTAAGATCTTACCAAACATGGCTCCCAGGGCGACAACCACCGCCAGGAAGCCGAGGGTGCCTCCCATCCCTTTTTCCATCGTCGCTGCGATTTTATCGAGCGGCATACCGGAAAAAAGGCCAGCCCCCATGGACACCACCATTAAAGCCAGGAAAGCGTGCATACGCGCCTTCATGACTAAAAACAGCAGCAGTAAAACAGACCCTACTGCTGTTAAAACAAGCGTTAATGTAGTCACTACTTATTTGCCTTTTTTAATAACCTCAATGGTGCTTGCCACAACACCTTCCAGCGGTTGATCAATATCCACCACCAGTACATCGGTTTCGTCCGCACCCGGCTCCTGCAGCGTTTCAAACTGCGTCACCAGCATTTGGGTTTTAAAGAAATGGCCTTTGCGCGCTTTCAGGCGGCTTTCAATCACATCAAAATCGCCTTTCAGGTAGATGAAAGAGAGATTAGGATTACCTTCACGCAGCAAGTCGCGATAGTGTTTTTTCAGTGCAGAACAGACGATCAGCGATACTTTATTGGTGCGCTGCATAGCAAACGCGGCGTCGTTCAGCGCCTGCAACCACGGTTTGCGATCGTCGTCATTCAGCGGTTCGCCAGACGCCATTTTTTCGATATTGCAGCGCGGATGGAGGAAATCGCCATCAAGAAACGCGGCATGAAGTTGATGCGCCACTTCACTGGCGACCGCAGATTTGCCGCTGCCCGATACGCCCATCAAGACGTAAATGTGGTGATCATGGTTAGTCGTGCTCAAAGTGGTGCCCCCACAATACAAGAATTAAAAATGTTACGGGTAACTGTTATCGGTAACATTGTCCAGCCGGACAATATCAGAAGCAATATCCATCCGTGCCTTAAGTGTATAAGTGTGAGCTACTTCAAATTTGTAGGCTTAAATAGATCCGCCCGGTGACAAGGTGAAACCTAAATCTAACATTTTCGGTGTCACAGATTCGCCACGAATACGCGCCAGCAGGCGCTCAGCGCCAATGCTGCCCATCCGCTCACGCGGCGTCAGCACACTCGCCAGCCGTGGCTCCATCACCTGACCAATGTCATGACCATGGAAACCGGCAATCGCCATATCGTCAGGAACTTTCAACCCCAGACGCTGACATTCAAACGCCGCGCCGACCGCCAGGTCATCATTAGTACAGAACACGCCATCCAGCTGCGGATATTCCCGCCGCGCCTGGCGAATTAGTTCAATACCGGAAGAGTAAGAAGAAGATTGCTCAACCATCACGCTATACGGCACCAGGCCTGCATCCAGCATCGCCTGTTCGTATCCCTTCTGTTTGATGATAGTACGTTCGTCGAGGCGTGCGCCGAGATAGGCAATGTGACGATGCCCGCGAGCAATAATGGCGGTGGTCATCTGGCGTGCCGCTTCAAAGTTATCAAAACCGACGGCGATATCGAGGCACGGCGACTTACTGTCCATCAACTCCACCACCGGAATCCCCGCCACTTCAATCATCTTTAAGGTACGCGGCGTGTGGGTACGTTCGGTGAGGATCAGGCCGTCGATATTCCATGAGAGCATTGATTCGAGGCGTTCTTGCTCCATTTCCGGTTTATAACCGTAGTGCGCCAGCATGGTTTGATAACCGTGCGCGTCGGTGACGCTTTCGATTCCGCGTAATACTTCCGCGAAAACCTGGTTGGTGAGAGAAGGTAACAGGACGCCAATCGCCCGGCTGGTGGCGTTAGAGAGTATATCGGGCGCGCGATTGGGAATATAACCCAGTTCATCAAGAGCGGCGGCAATCTTGCCGCGTAGAGCGACGGAAACCTGCTCCGGGTTGCGTAAAAAACGGCTGACCGTCATTTTGGTCACGCCTACACGGTCAGCCACATCCTGAAGTACGGGTCTTTTCTTTTTCATCGTCCTGAAGGTACAAAAGAGATAGATTCTCTTAGTTTAACACGGACGCATCACAACCTTCCCGATTCCTCAGGAAGGTTTGTGAGATAAATTTAGACTGGCGGTAAATCAAACAGCAGGATTTCACTGTCGCTATCAGCATGGATGGAAATCGCCTGCTCATCCCAGATTGCCAGACCATCGCTGGTCGAGGCTTTCACGCCGTTAATGGTGACATTGCCTTTCACCACCTGGATCCAGACGCGGCGTTCAGCGGCAATCTGATGCACCGACCGCTCATCTTTCACCAGCGCCCAACGATACAGTTCCATATCCTGATGCACTTTCAATGAACCATCACGCGCATCCGGCGAAAGCACCAGTTGTTTGCCCTGCACGGCATCGAAGCGACGCTGTTCATAACGCGGCGTAATGCCGTTTTCTTCAGGCATGATCCAGATCTGATACAGATGCAGACGCTCGGTGCTGCTTGGGTTGTACTCTGAGTGACGAATACCCGTACCCGCACTCATAATCTGGAACTCGCCCGCCGGAACCTGCTCTTTATTGCCCATGCTGTCCTGGTGCTCAACAGTACCTTCCAGCACGTAGGTCAAAATTTCCATATCTTTATGCGGGTGAGTGCCGAAGCCCTGCCCTGCTTCAATCACGTCGTCGTTAATCACGCGCAGCGCAGAGAAGCCCATAAAATTCGGATCGTAATAGTTGGCAAAAGAGAAAGTATGCCAGGAGTCCAGCCAGCCATGATTTGCATGACCGCGTTCATTTGCTTTGCGTAAGTAGATCATTTGTATTCGCCCCCTGAATGATTTCGATGGGCTTAGTGTGGACCCGATCCGCCTGGGATGATAGAGGGTGAAAATTGACCCCTCTGTTCAAAAAAATTGAACTATTCGAGGGGCCATCAAACTTACCTCGCGAGAGTCACTGCGGAGGGAGAAGCTTGCTCAAAACCGCGTTCAAGGATTTCCAGATTCGTAAGAACTTCAGATTCCTTGACGTAATTTGGCGCACCGTTGGTGATGGTTTGATACAACGCATCATAAACGCGCCCATAATCGCCCATCTCTGGCTTCATCTCTTCTCTTACCGTCACGCCCTCGTCATTGACATACTCCAGCACACCGACCGAATCATCCGCTGCGAATCCTGGTTCGCCCGGCATAATATTAGCCTTCAGGCTGGTTTCCTGCTGGTCGATACCGTATTTAATAAACGAACCTTTCTTACCGTGAACGATAAATTTCGGATAATCGATTTTCACCAGATGGCTGGTTTTGACGATGGCTTTTAGATCGCCATAAAACAACTGCGCTTCAAAGGTGTCGTCCGGATTGGCTTTATTACGCAGGCTGCGGATGTCATAAGCGACGTGATCCGGGCGACCGAACAGAGAAATAATCTGGTCCATCGTATGCACACCAAGGCCATAGAACGCGCCATCCTGCGGCAGCCCCGGTTTGGTTTCTGCCACCGGGCGGTAATAGTCAAAATGGCTTTCCACTTCGACAATCTCTCCCAGCTTGCCGCTTTCAATCGCTTTTTTCGCTGTCAGGAAGCAGGAATCAAAGCGACGATTCTGATACGGCGTAACGATCAGCCCTTTGCTTTTCGCCAGTGCAAACAGCTCTTTCGCCTGCGCAATTGTCGGAGTGAACGGTTTTTCGACCAGCACATTTTTCCCGGCTTCCAGCGCGCGCTTCGCGTACTCGAAGTGGCTGTCCGCGTGGGTGCAGACGACAACCAGCTTAACATCGGGATCGTTTAGCACTTCGTCGAGATCGCTGGTGAAATGGATATGGGAATAAATGGGGGCCTGTTCTTCCGGCTTCGCATGGCGGCGAAAAATATGCGCGACATGCCAGCTATCCTTGCGGTTAAGTACATACGGCAGATGGTAACGGGTGGTGCTTTTGCCGAAGCCAATAAAGGCGCAGTTAATGACCATGATTTCGTCCTTTTTAAGGTGGTTATTTACACCTTAGCGCAAAGCGGACGTGGTTCCTACTGGAGTGCGCATAACGAACACAAGCACTTCCCGAGGATAAATTGAGAACGAAAGGTCAAAAAAAAGCCAGCACCCGGCTGGCTAAGTAATACTGGAAGCAATGTGAGCAATGTCGTGCTTTCAGGTTCTCCGCGAGGGTCTTCCTGATCGCGAGACAATAATAATCATTCTCATTCGCACTTGTCCAACACTTTTTGCAAAAAAATGCATTTGACTCGCATTTGAAAGTCAATGATGTTGAAAGGGACATTTACCCCAAAGAGGACAAAGGAATGAGTGAGATAGTAATACGCCACGCAGAAACACGCGATTACGAGGCCATCAGGCAGATTCACGCCCAGCCGGAGGTGTATTACAACACGCTACAGGTGCCTCATCCTTCAGAACAAATGTGGCTGGAACGACTCACCGCTCGCCCTGGCATCAAGCAGTTAGTCGCCTGTATTGATGGAATCGTCGTAGGCCATCTCACCATTGACGTGCAACAACGCCCACGCCGCAGTCATGTTGCCGATTTTGGTATCTGTGTCGACTCCCGTTGGAAGAACCACGGCGTCGCCAGCGCCCTGATGCGAGAGATGATTGAAATGTGCGACAACTGGTTGCGGGTAGATCGTATTGAGCTAACGGTGTTCGTCGATAACGCGCCAGCAATTAAGGTCTATAAAAAATTTGGCTTTGAGATTGAAGGGACTGGCAAGAAGTACGCGCTGCGTAATGGTGAATATGTCGATGCGTATTATATGGCGCGGGTGAAGTAAGATAGTGCCCTTTTTCTGAGATGGAAAAAGGGTGTCATTCAAAATCGGCATACCTTCCTTTAATGTATTTATTTTCCCAATAAATATATGAGATTTACCTCATAATTACTTCCTAAAGTGTAATATTTTATTTTTTAATATATACGCCTACAATTTCCTGGAGTAAATAAATAACAATTAACAAGCATAATATTGCCATTGATAAAATAGCATGCCATAAAAGGACTTTTCAGGGATGAGTAATATTGTTTATCTGACAGTAACGGGAGAACAACAAGGAAGCATCTCCGCAGGTTGTGGGACTACTGAATCTATAGGTAATCGCTGGCAGAGCGGGCATGAGGATGAAATATTTACATTCTCACTCTTAAATAGTATTACTAATAC
>OKPA01000206.1_pt1 | contig 14989 bp, 13 predicted proteins | sample 1610851 | NCBI WGS metagenome assembly OKPA01 (sample SAMN04436690, study PRJEB24849) | human gut metagenome | biome: human gut; feature: NICU; material: stool | host: Homo sapiens | place: USA: Saint Louis, MO | collected 2010-06-29
GTATTTAAATGTGATTTAGTTTGTCAATTAATTGCATATTAAAAATATGTTCTATGCACAAATATTGATTATATACATTATGTGGTTGATTGAGAATGATACATTTATATATGCAATGTGAATATAATGGTTTCATTATATGTGTTGCTGCTAATAAAATAACAGACATTAGAACCTGCTTGTTTATGCATTAATAAAATGAAGTGCAGTAATTTACTGAGTTATCAGAGTGGGCGTAATTGCATATTTAATCTTTCCTTTGCCGCTTTTTTGCTAAGAATAAAATCATCTGTACGATAACGACTAATTCTTTTAATGAATGTTTTTATTCCTGAATACTGCTCCCATAACAAGACGGGGGAGCAGACAATCATGGCAATTTCATCGCGTAACACATTTCTTGCCGCACTGGCATTCATCGCTTTTCAGGCGCAAGCGGTGAACGTCACCGTGGCGTATCAAACCTCCGCCGAACCGGCGAAAGTGGCTCAGGCCGACAACACCTTTGCTAAAGAAAGCGGAGCAACCGTGGACTGGCGTAAGTTTGACAGTGGAGCCAGCATCGTGCGGGCGCTGGCTTCGGGCGACGTGCAAATCGGCAACCTCGGTTCCAGCCCGTTAGCGGTTGCAACCAGCCAACAGGTGCCGATTGAAGTCTTCTTGCTGGCGTCAAAACTGGGTAACTCCGAAGCGCTGGTGGTAAAGAAAACTATCAGTAAACCGGAAGACTTGATTGGTAAACGCATCGCCGTACCGTTTATCTCCACCACCCACTACAGCCTGCTGGCGGCGCTGAAACACTGGGGTATTAAACCTGGGCAAGTTGAGATTGTGAACCTGCAGCCGCCCGCAATTATCGCCGCATGGCAGCGGGGAGATATTGATGGTGCTTATGTCTGGGCACCGGCGGTTAACGCCCTGGAAAAAGATGGCAAGGTGCTGACCGATTCTGAACAGGTCGGGCAGTGGGGCGCGCCGACACTGGACGTATGGGTCGTGCGGAAAGATTTTGCCGAGAAACATCCTGAGGTCGTGAAAGCGTTCGCTAAAAGCGCCATCGATGCTCAGCAACCGTACATTGCTAACCCAGACGCGTGGCTGAAACAGCCGGAAAACATCAGCAAACTGGCGCGGTTAAGCGGCGTGCCGGAAGGTGACGTTCCGGGGCTGGTGAAGGGGAATACCTATCTGACGCCGAAGCAACAAACGGCAGAACTGACCGGACCGGTGAACAAAGCGATCATCGACACCGCGCAGTTTTTGAAAGAGCAGGGCAAAGTCCCGGCTGTAGCGAATGATTACAGCCAGTACGTTACCTCGCGCTTCGTGCAATAAAAGGAGGCGCAGATGCTGCAAATTTCTCATCTTTACGCCGATTATGGCGGCAAACCGGCACTGGAAGATATCAACCTGACGCTGGAAAGCGGCGAGCTTCTGGTAGTTCTGGGGCCGTCTGGCTGCGGCAAAACTACGTTGCTGAATTTGATTGCTGGTTTTGTGCCTTATCAGCATGGCAGCATTCAACTGGCGGGTAAGGGTATTCAGGGACCGGGAGCAGAGCGTGGCGTAGTTTTTCAGAATGAAGGGCTGTTACCGTGGCGCAATGTACAGGACAACGTGGCGTTCGGCCTGCAACTGGCAGGTGTAGAGAAAATGCAGCGACTGGAAATCGCACACCAGATGGTGAAAAAAGTCGGGCTGGAAGGCGCAGAAAAACGCTACATCTGGCAGCTTTCCGGTGGTCAACGTCAGCGGGTGGGGATTGCCCGCGCGTTGGCGGCAAATCCCCAGCTGTTATTACTCGACGAACCGTTTGGTGCGCTGGACGCCTTCACCCGCGACCAGATGCAAACCCTGCTGCTGAAACTTTGGCAGGAGACGGGAAAGCAGGTGCTGTTGATTACCCACGATATAGAAGAAGCGGTGTTTATGGCGACTGAACTGGTTCTGCTTTCACCCGGCCCAGGCCGCGTGCTGGAGCGGCTGCCGCTCAACTTCGCCCGCCGCTTTGTTGCCGGGGAACCGAGCCGCAGCATCAAGTCCGATCCACAATTCATCGCCATGCGCGAATATGTTTTAAGCCGCGTATTTGAGCAACGGGAGGCGTTCTCATGAGTGTGCTTATTAATGAAAAACTGCATTCGCGTCGGCTGAAATGGCGCTGGCCGCTCTCGCGTCAGGTGACCTTAAGCATTGGTACGTTAGCGGTTTTGCTCACTGTATGGTGGGCAGTCGCGGCGCTGCAACTGATTAGCCCGCTGTTTTTGCCGCCACCGCAACAGGTACTGGCAAAACTGCTCACCATTGCCGGGCCGCAGGGATTTATGGACGCCACGCTGTGGCAGCATCTGGCAGCCAGCCTGACGCGCATTTTGCTGGCGCTACTCGCGGCGGTGTTGATCGGTATTCCGGTCGGGATCGCCATGGGGCTAAGCCCGACGGTGCGCGGCATTCTGGATCCGATAATCGAGCTTTATCGTCCGGTGCCGCCGCTGGCTTATTTGCCGCTGATGGTGATCTGGTTTGGTATTGGCGAAACCTCGAAGATCTTACTGATCTATTTAGCGATTTTTGCGCCGGTGGCGATGTCGGCGCTGGCGGGGGTGAAAAGCGCGCAGCAGGTTCGCATTCGTGCCGCCCAGTCGCTGGGTGCCAGCCGTGCGCAGGTGCTGTGGTTTGTCATTTTGCCCGGCGCGCTGCCGGAAATCCTCACCGGATTACGCATTGGTCTGGGTGTGGGCTGGTCTACGCTGGTGGCGGCGGAGCTGATTGCCGCAACGCGCGGTTTAGGATTTATGGTTCAGTCAGCGGGTGAATTTCTCGCGACTGACGTGGTGCTGGCGGGGATCGCGGTGATTGCGATTATCGCCTTTCTTTTAGAACTGGGTCTGCGCGCGTTACAGCGCCGCCTGACGCCCTGGCATGGAGAAGTACAATGAGTGAACGTCTGAGCATTACCCCGCTGGGGCCGTATATTGGCGCACAAATTACGGGGGCCGACTTAACGCGCCCGTTAAGCGATAATCAGTTTGAACAGCTTTACCATGCGGTGCTGCGCCATCAGGTGGTGTTTCTGCGCGATCAAGCTATTACGCCGCAGCAGCAACGCGCGCTGGCCCATCGTTTTGGCGAGCTGCATATTCACCCTGTTTACCCTCATGCTGAAGGGGTTGACGAGATCATCGTCCTGGATACCCATAACGATAATCCGCCGGATAACGACAACTGGCACACCGATGTGACATTTATTCAAACGCCACCCGCAGGGGCGATTCTGGCGGCGAAAGAGTTACCCTCGACCGGCGGCGATACGCTCTGGGCCAGTGGTATTGCCGCATATGAGGCGCTCTCTGTTCCCTTCCGCCAGCTGTTGAGAGGGTTGCGTGCGGAGCATGATTTCCGTAAATCGTTCCCGGAATACAAGTACCGCAAAACCGAGGCTGAGCATCAACGCTGGCGTGAGGCGGTCGCGAAAAATCCACCGTTGCTACATCCGGTGGTGCGAACGCATCCGGTGACCGGTAAACAGGCGCTGTTTGTGAACGAAGGTTTTACCACACGAATTGTTGATGTCAGCGAGAAAGAGAGCGAAGCCTTGTTAGGTTTTTTGTTTGCCCATATCACTAAACCGGAGTTTCAGGTGCGCTGGCGCTGGCAACCGAATGATATTGCGATTTGGGATAACCGCGTGACTCAGCACTATGCCAATGCGGATTACCTGCCACAGCGGCGGATTATGCATCGGGCGACGATTCTTGGGGATATTCCGTTTTATCGGGCGGGGTAAGGGGGAAATGCCGGGTTGGATAACCCGGCATAATGATCATTAACGCAGAATCTTCTTCTCAGCCAAATCCAGCGCAAAGTAGCTGAAAATCAGATCCGCACCCGCACGCTTAATCGAACCTAAGCTTTCGAGCACGACTTTCTCTTCATCTATAGCACCCGCCAGCGCGGCGAACTTAATCATCGCGTACTCACCGCTCACCTGATACGCGCCAATCGGCAATTCAGTACGTTCACGCAGCTCACGCACGATGTCGAGGTATGCTCCGGCAGGTTTAACCATCAGGCAGTCTGCGCCCTGGGCTTCATCCAGCAGTGACTCACGAATCGCCTCACGACGGTTCATTGGGTTCATCTGATAGCTTTTGCGGTCGCCTTTTAATGCGCTTCCGGCAGCTTCACGGAACGGGCCATAAAAGGAGGAGGCGAACTTGGTCGAATACGACATAATCGCCGTATCTTTAAAGCCCGCAGCGTCCAGCGCCTGGCGAATCGCCTGTACCTGACCATCCATCGCGGCAGAAGGGGCGATGAAGTCTGCGCCTGCAGCAGCTGCAACCACAGCTTGCTTGCCTAAATTTTCCAGAGTCGCGTCGTTGTCGACGCCATGCTCGCACAGAACACCGCAGTGACCGTGAGATGTGTATTCACAGAAGCAGGTGTCTGACATAACGATCATTTCTGGCACAGTCTGCTTGCAGATGCGCGACATACGCGCCACCAGTCCATCTTCCCGCCAGGCGTCGCTGCCGGTTTCATCGGTATGGTGAGAGATGCCGAAAGTCATCACGGAACGAATACCGGCGTTGGCGATGCGTTCAATTTCGCGTGCCAGATGTTTCTCTGGAATGCGCATCACGCCTGGCATGGCTTCAACGGCTTTGTAGTCGTCAATTTCTTCTTCAACAAAGATCGGCAACACCAGGTCGTTAAGGCTAAGTGTTGTCTCTTCAAACATAGCGCGCAGCGCAGGAGATTTGCGCAGGCGACGAGGGCGTTGGATTAAGTCTGTCATGGTCTGCCTGATGTTTGTGGAATTAAGGTGCACAGTATACCTGAAGCGGGGCAGGAGTGTTTTACGAAAGTTGTCGCGATGTTGACAAGAAGAGAATGAAAAAGAGGTCAGGACATCTTTGTAATAGAAATAGCAATAATTTCATATTCACTGAAAATATTTTTAATATTTATTTATAGCCATAGATTATTGTTTTTGGGGATTTGGTGACGTTTTCAAAAAGTGAATAGCTTAAAGTTCATTGCTTATTGATACATTATTTGTCTGTTTTTGTTGTTTTATATTTTCATGGTCTATGTTTTAAAATTAACGCTTTCATTAACGTATTGAAATATTGTGTTTTTGTTATTTCTTTCTTTGTGTGTGTTCACGTGCTTTATATATGTCCGCAATCGGACTTAGGGGAAAGAATAATTGAACCATTCCTCTATAACGCCGCATAATCGTAAACGCGAAACATAATATGTTTTCTATGCATTGATAATTGATGGATCAACTTATTACGTCCCTGAGGAGGGATGACAAATGCACTCCTGGAAAAAGAAACTTGTAGTATCACAATTAGCATTGGCTTGCACTCTGGCTATCACCTCTCAGGCTAATGCAGCGACCAACGATATTTCTGGTCAAACTTACAATACTTTCCATCACTACAACGACGCCACCTATGCTGATGACGTTTACTATGATGGTTATGTAGGCTGGAATAACTATGCTGCTGATAGTTATTACAACGGCGATATCTATCCGGTCATTAATAACGCTACCGTTAACGGCGTGATTTCTACCTACTATCTGGACGATGGTATTTCTACTAATACCAACGCCGATAGCCTGACAATCAAAAACAGCACTATTCACGGCATGATTTATTCCGAGTGCATGACAACTGATTGTGCTGATCGTGCGGATGACTACTACCATGATCGTCTGGCGCTGACCGTTGATAATTCAACGATCGATGACAACTACGAACACTACACATATAACGGCACCTACAATAATGCCGCTGACACTCATGTTGTAAATGTATTTAACATTGGTACTGCCATCACTCTGGATCAGGAAGTTGATCTGTCCATCTCTAATAACTCTCATGTAGCAGGTATTACGCTGACTCAGGGTTATGAGTGGGAAGATATCGACGACAACACTGTCAGCACTGGTGTAAACAGCAGCGAAGTATTTAATAACACCATCACTGTTAAAGATTCTACCGTGACCTCTGGTTCATGGACTGATGAAGGTACTACTGGTTGGTTTGGTAATACTGGTAATGCTAGTGATTACAATGGTGATGGGTGGAATGCTGATGATGTTGCATTAGCTGTTATTGCACATCCATATGCTGATAACGCCATGCAAACCACTGCAACATTCGACAATTCCACACTGATGGGCGATGTATTCTTCTCAAGTAATTTTGATGAGAACTTCTTCCCACAAGGTCGTGATAGCTATCGTGATGCTGACGGTGATGTAGATACTAACGGTTGGGATGGTACTGATCGCCTGGATCTGACCCTGAACAATGGCAGCAAGTGGGTCGGTGCGGCAATGTCTGCGCATCAGATTGGTGTTGATACTGATGACGATGGTGTAAATGACTCCTATACATATGGAATCAATACTGAAGCCACTGCAACTCTGATCGACATCGCAGCTAACAGCCTGTGGCCTTCATCAACTGTTGGTGTAGAAAACAGCGACTCTGAATACAGCGAATTTGATCACATCATCGGTAACGAAGTTTACCAGAGCGGTCTGTTCAATGTGACCCTGAACACCGGTTCACAGTGGGATACCACCAAAACTTCTCTGATTGATACTCTGAGCATCAACAGTGGTTCAACTGTTAATGTTGCTGATTCAACGCTGATTTCTGACTCTATCTCTCTGACTGGTCTTTCTGCGCTGAACATCAACGAAGATGGTCATGTTGCAACTGATTCACTGACTGTCGACAACAGTACCGTAACCATTTCTGATGAAGTTTCTGCTGGCTGGGCTGTAGGTGATGCTGCTCTGTATGCTAACAACATCAAAGTGACTAACGACGGTATCCTGGATGTAGGTAACACTGCGGCGAATGCTCTGCAGGTTGATACTCTGAACCTGACCAGCACTACTGATACCAGTGGTAACATTCACGCAGGTGTGTTCAACATCGAAAGCAACCGCTTCGTACTTGATGCAGACCTGACCAACGACCGTACCAACGATACTACCAAGTCAAACTACGGTTATGGCTTAATCGCAATGAACTCTGATGGTCACCTGACCATTAACGGTAACGGCGATAACGACAACACTGCTTCTATCGAAGCTGGTCAGAACGAAGTTGATAACAACGGTGACCATGTTGCAGCTGCAACCGGTAACTACAAAGTTCGTATCGACAACGCTACTGGTGCTGGTTCTATCGCTGACTACAACGGCAACGAGCTGATCTACGTCAACGACAAAAACAGCAACGCGACCTTCTCTGCTGCTAACAAAGCTGACCTGGGTGCATACACCTATCAGGCTGAGCAGCGTGGTAACACCGTTGTTCTGCAACAGATGGAGCTGACCGACTACGCTAACATGGCGCTGAGCATCCCGTCTGCGAACACCAATATCTGGAACCTGGAACAAGACACCGTTGGTACTCGTCTGACCAACTCTCGTCATGGTCTGGCTGATAACGGCGGCGCATGGGTAAGCTACTTCGGTGGTAACTTCAACGGCGACAACGGCACCATCAACTATGATCAGGATGTTAACGGCATCATGGTCGGTGTTGATACCAAAATTGACGGTAACAACGCTAAGTGGATCGTCGGTGCGGCTGCAGGCTTCGCTAAAGGTGATATGAATGACCGTTCTGGTCAGGTGGATCAAGACAGCCAGACTGCCTACATCTACTCTTCTGCTCACTTCGCGAACAACGTCTTTGTTGACGGTAGCTTGAGCTACTCTCACTTCAACAACGACCTGTCTGCAACCATGAGCAACGGTACTTACGTTGACGGCAGCACCAACTCCGACGCTTGGGGCTTTGGTTTGAAAGCCGGTTACGACTTCAAACTGGGTGATGCAGGTTACGTGACTCCTTACGGCAGCGTTTCTGGTCTGTTCCAGTCTGGTGATGATTACCAGCTGAGCAACGACATGAAAGTTGATGGTCAGTCTTACGACAGCATGCGTTATGAACTGGGTGTAGATGCAGGTTATACCTTCACCTACAGCGAAGACCAGGCTCTGACTCCGTACTTCAAACTGGCTTACGTCTACGACGACTCTAACAACGATAACGATGTGAACGGTGATTCCATCGATAACGGTACTGAAGGGTCTGCGGTACGTGTTGGTCTGGGTACTCAGTTCAGCTTCACCAAGAACTTCAGCGCCTATACCGATGCTAACTACCTCGGTGGTGGTGACGTAGATCAAGACTGGTCCGCGAATGTGGGTGTTAAATATACCTGGTAATATTCTTCACTCCGAAGAAATAGGTAATTTAATCTAAATAATGCCCGTCAAGGATTTGACGGGCATTACTGCAAAGGACGCGCAAATGTTATCTGTAGTTAAACCTCTTCAGGAATTTGGTAAGCTCGATAAATGTTTGTCCAGAAACGGTACGCGCTTCGAGTTTAATAATGAAAAGCAAGTTATATTTTCCAGTGATGTCAATAGCGAAGATACTTTCGTTATTTTAGAGGGCGTTATCTCTTTGCGTAGAGAAGAAAACGTACTTATCGGTATTACACAGGCTCCTTATATTATGGGGCTGGCTGATGGTTTAATGAAAAACGATATACCATACAAATTAATATCAGAAGGAAACTGTACGGGATATCATTTGCCAGCCAAACAAACCATTACTCTTATTGAACAAAATCAACTCTGGCGAGACGCTTTTTACTGGTTAGCCTGGCAAAATAGAATTCTGGAATTACGCGACGTTCAGCTCATTGGGCATAATTCCTACGAACAAATCCGCGCGACGTTATTATCAATGATTGACTGGAATGAAGAATTGCGATCACGTATTGGCGTGATGAATTATATCCATCAACGTACACGTATATCGCGTTCTGTCGTTGCGGAAGTTCTCGCTGCTTTGCGTAAAGGCGGCTATATCGAAATGAATAAAGGCAAACTGGTCGCTATCAACCGTTTGCCTTCAGAGTATTAATCAGGATGCGGGGATAACCAACGGTTTATTCCCGCTTAGCTCGGTCACCAGGTCATTGATGCCATCGCTCATATTTTTAAAGCGCGTCAACGGCGAACGAGTGACCACCACAAACGCGCCAATATTCTTCTGCGGGATCATCGCCATATAGGTAATGAAACCGCCACCACCACCTGTCTTCTGAATAATCCCCGGACGACCCTCTTTCGGGGCCATATATACCCAGCCTAAACCAAGCGCATCCGCTTTGCCGGGGACATCCATGCCAATCACTTTTGTAAACTGCGCGCGCTGATAAATCAACGTCTGCATGCGATCAGCCTGGTTACTGCGCTGATAAAAATCAGATGACAAATACTGCTGCATCCAGCGCATCATATCGCCTGGCGTGGAATAGACGCCGCCGCTGCCAATTGCCGCCAGCGTGTTATTGCACGGACTGGCACCGCGCTCAGCAACCATTAAACGGCGGCACTGATCCGGTGAGGGGGTGTAGGTGGTGTCTTTCATCCCCAACGGACGGGTAATCTGCTCTTCAAACAACTGGGTATAAGGCTTGCCGGACGCATTCGCCAGTGCATCTGCCAGCAGATCGAATGCGAGGTTGGAGTACGCGGCCTGGCTGCCCGGCGCGGCTTTTAGTTTGGCAGTGGAAAGGTATTTCCAGCGTTGCTCGCGCGTTGGCCAGACAAATACCGGACGATGTGCCGCGCCACCGGGCTGTTCACGGGGCAGGGCGCTGGTATGGGTTGCCAGATTCACCAGCGTAATGGGCGTCCCATTGTAGGTCGGTACGCGTGCGCCTGGCGGAGCATATTTACTTAGCGGATCGTTTAACTTCACGGTCCCCTGGTCGAGCAATTTCACCAGCATCTCACTGGTCATTAACTTGGTGAGGGAAGCAATACGTATGACGGAATCCAGCTGCGGGCGAACGTTATTACCAGGTCGCGTTTCGCCATAACTGCGAAAGACGCGCTGGTTACCGTCGATAACAACCAGCGCCATCCCCGTGGCACCGCTGCCGTAAAAAATATGATCGGCATAACGATCGACAATATCAGAGGCAAACTCCGGTTCAGTGATCGGCTGAGCCGCATGGACGGAGGTCAATGACGCCGCATACAGCACGGCAGAAAAAAGCAGACTACGTTTCAACGGTGGTGTCCATAGATTGAATGAAGGTAACTGAGCGTATTTATACTACTCATTGATGGATTGCAAAGGGCGAATTAGTGCAATAATAGTGTTAAAAACGTAACGGCGCGTAAACACGATCTTTTTCCTGCTCACCAATGCCTGCATTTGTGATCCTGCGCGTGTTAATCCGCTTATGTAAACAATCTTTGGTTTGTGAAACCCGTCGAAACAATTCTTATGGTCAGGCTGGCGAACTAAGCGCCTTGCTATGGGTCACAATGGGCAGTTTCATTTGGCTGACGCTTTGTAGCGGTCATGCGGTTAATACACAGCAGTTGTTAAAACGATAAGAAGTTAGCAGGAGTGCATATGTTTAAGTCTTTTTTCCCAAAGCCGGGAACGTTTTTTCTCTCGGCCTTTGTTTGGGCATTGATTGCCGTTATCTTCTGGCAAGCCGGTGGGGGTGATTGGGTGGCGCGTATCACCGGCGCTTCCGGGCAGATCCCGATTAGCGCCGCGCGTTTCTGGTCGTTGGATTTCCTGATTTTTTACGCTTACTACATTGTTTGCGTAGGACTTTTTGCATTTTTCTGGTTTATCTATAGCCCGCACCGTTGGCAATACTGGTCAATACTCGGTACTGCGCTGATTATCTTCGTCACCTGGTTTTTGGTGGAAGTCGGGGTTGCCGTCAACGCCTGGTATGCGCCGTTCTATGATCTGATTCAAACGGCGCTAAGTTCGCCGCATAAAGTCACCATCGAACAATTTTACCGCGAAGTGGGCGTCTTTCTGGGGATTGCGCTGATCGCGGTGGTGATCAGTGTGCTGAACAACTTCTTTGTCAGTCACTACGTGTTCCGCTGGCGTACGGCGATGAACGAATATTACATGGCGAACTGGCAACAACTGCGTCATATCGAAGGGGCCGCGCAGCGTGTGCAGGAAGACACCATGCGTTTTGCTTCAACGCTGGAGAATATGGGCGTCAGCTTTATCAACGCTATCATGACGTTGATCGCCTTCCTGCCGGTGCTGGTAACGCTCTCCGCACATGTGCCGGAGCTGCCGATTGTCGGGCACATTCCGTATGGTCTGGTGATTGCCGCTATCGTCTGGTCGCTGATGGGGACCGGATTACTGGCAGTGGTAGGGATCAAACTGCCGGGGCTGGAGTTTAAAAACCAGCGTGTAGAGGCTGCCTACCGTAAAGAGCTGGTTTATGGTGAAGACGATGCCACGCGCGCGACGCCGCCTACGGTACGCGAGCTTTTTAGCGCCGTACGGAAAAACTATTTCCGCCTCTATTTTCACTATATGTATTTCAATATCGCCCGCATTCTCTATTTGCAGGTCGATAACGTTTTCGGTTTGTTCTTGCTGTTTCCGTCAATTGTTGCCGGTACGATTACACTCGGCCTGATGACGCAGATTACTAACGTTTTTGGTCAGGTTCGCGGTGCTTTCCAGTACCTGATTAACTCATGGACCACACTGGTTGAGTTGATGTCTATCTACAAACGTCTGCGCAGCTTTGAACATGAGCTGGATGGTGACAAAATTCAGGAAGTAACCCATACCTTGAGCTAAAAAGGAGAAGTAATGTCGCGCGTCAATCCTCTATCTTCGCTGTCATTGTTGGCGGTTCTGGTTTTAGCGGGGTGTAGTAGTCAGGCTCCGCAACCGTTGAAAAAGGGCGAAAAAGCGATAGATGTGGCGAGCGTCGTGCGGCAGAAGATGCCTGCGAGCGTGAAAGACCGCGATGCCTGGGCGAAAGATCTCGCCACCACCTTTGAAAGTCAGGGGCTGGCACCGACGCTGGAAAACGTCTGCTCGGTGCTGGCGGTGGCGCAGCAGGAGTCAAATTATCAGGCAGATCCGGCCGTTCCGGGCTTAAGCAAGATCGCATGGCAAGAGATTGACCGTCGTGCTGAACGGATGCACATTCCTGCTTTTCTGGTGCATACCGCGCTAAAAATCAAATCGCCAAACGGCAAAAGCTATAGCGAACGGTTAGATTCGGTGCGTACAGAAAAGCAATTGAGCGCGATTTTTGACGATCTGATCAGCATGGTGCCAATGGGGCAGACGCTGTTTGGTTCGCTCAATCCGGTGCGCACCGGTGGGCCGATGCAGGTCAGTATTGCTTTTGCCGAACAGCATACCAAAGGGTATCCGTGGAAAATGGACGGTACAGTCCGTCAGGAAGTCTTCAGTCGCCGCGGCGGGTTGTGGTTTGGTACTTACCATTTACTGAATTATCCCGCCAGCTATAGCGCGCCGATATACCGTTTTGCTGATTTTAACGCTGGCTGGTACGCCAGCCGTAATGCCGCGTTTCAGAACGCGGTCAGTAAGGCCAGCGGCGTGAAGCTGGCACTGGACGGTGATTTAATTCGTTACGACAGTAAAGAGTCCGGGAAAACCGAACTGGCAACGCGCAAACTGGCGGGAAAACTGGGGATGAGCGACAGCGAAATTCGCCGTCAGTTAGAGAAAGGGGACAGCTTCTCTTTTGAGGAGACGGCGCTGTACAAGAAAGTTTATCAACTTGCCGAAGCGAAAACCGGTAAATCACTACCCCGCGAAATGTTGCCTGGCATTCAACTGGAAAGCCCGAAAATCACCCGCAATCTGACTACGGCCTGGTTTGCGAAGCGCGTAGACGAACGGCGGGCGCGTTGTATGAAACAGTGATCAAACAGGAATGTCACGCCAGATAAGGCGTTTTAGGCCGCATCTGGCAACGTAAATCTTACTGGCGGCGATGTCGCCAGTGCAGCCATAGCGCCACTACTGCAAAAATGAGGCAGCCTACTAAAAACGGGATCAGCCCAAAAATGGTGCCGACACCTAAACCAATTTCCACCCGTGGGCGACCTGTTTCCTGGACCTGCATTAAATGCTCATAGACGCCGGGCGCATGCACTAGCAGGTTCAGCAATTGCGCCCCAGCCCAAAAGCAAAACAGCACAAACAACGCATAGGCAATATTGCCAGGCGTTGAAGAGGCATTGCGATATTTTCCGCTAAACAGCGATTTTGACAGGGTGAAATCAGCCATAAAAACCTCCGGAAGTCATCTGCTTCTCTTCTGGTGTGATACCAGCGGCTTATGGCAAGTCTGACAGGTCATTTAGATTGTCAATATCAGAATCATGGTAAATTGATGTTGGGAATATTCCCGAAGCGTGAATCTTCGTTGTGAGTCACAAAATAGCAACCTTAAGTTAAATTTATTAACAATTGCGAAAGTGTTGTCTACACCACAGACAGTTGTTACAGAATATGCAAGGATGTTGTTTTGCGTTAACGGAGCTGCCATGAATCTGCCTGTAAAAATCCGCCGTGACTGGCACTACTATGCGTTCGCCATTGGCCTTATATTCATTCTTAATGGCGTGGTGGGGTTACTGGGATTTGAAGCAAAAGGTTGGCAGACCTATGCCGTCGGTCTGGTGACGTGGGTGATTAGTTTCTGGCTGGCGGGATTGATTATTCGTCGTCGCGATGAAGAAACTGAAAACGCCCAATAAGAATATTACCGGGCGTTTGAATATTACATTGTGGTTTTCAGTGCGTTATCCGCAGCGTGACGCTCCAGCGCCAGCTCAATCAAACGCGTGATCAGGTCGGTGTAACCCAGACCGCTGGCTTGCCACAGCTTCGGATACATACTGATGTTGGTGAAGCCAGGCAGGGTGTTGATCTCGTTGATCACCACTTCGTTCTCTGGGGTTAAAAACACGTCTACACGCGCCATGCCTGCGCATCCCAACGTCTGATAAGCCTGAACGGCAATCGCCCGGATCTTATCGTTGATTTCTGGCGCAATGGCTGCCGGAACTACCACTTTCGCGCCATCTTCGTCAATGTACTTGGTGTCGTAGGCATAGAAATCGCTGGTGAGTACGATCTCGCCACAGGTGCTTGCTTGCGGGTTATCGTTGCCAAGAACTGCGCATTCGATTTCACGACCTTTGATCCCTTGCTCAACGATCACTTTATGATCGAACTCGAACGCCAGATCGACGGCAATTGTGTACTGTTCTTCACTGGTTACTTTGCTGACACCAACAGAAGAGCCCTGATTAGCCGGTTTTACAAACAGCGGTAACCCCAGTTTAGACTCCACTTCGGCAAAACTGATGTTGTGACGATTAGCGCGCGTCAGGGTAATAAATGGCGCAATGTTCAGCCCGGCATCGCGCAGCAGACGTTTGGTGACATCTTTATCCATACAGGCCGCTGAAGCCAGAACATCAGAACCTACAAACGGTAAATTGGCGACCCGCAGCATTCCCTGCAAGGAACCATCTTCGCCCAGCGTACCGTGGACAATCGGGAAAATGACATCCACCGTCGGCAACGGCTGACCGTTTTGTGCGTCGATAAGCTGATGCTCATGTTTACCTGGCACCTGCGCAAGGCTGGTCGCCGAAGGGCGCAACGCAATATGGGCAGGATCGTCTGCATTTAGCAGATAATTGCTGGCATCGCTGACGTGCCATTGCCCTTGTTTATCAATGCCCAGCAGCACAACATCGAAGCGACTTTTATCAATGGCATCGACAATGTTTTTTGCCGATTGCAGAGACACTTCATGTTCCGCTGATTTACCACCAAAAACGATTCCTACCCGCAGTTTTTCCATCTTAAAAACCTATCCCGTCTAACACAAAGTGCATACATTACCACGACAAAACGGGGGATTCGCGGCCTTCTGACAGAATGTTGCAATCTTCTGCTGACAAAGCGAGCAACGTACTGGTGAAGAAAGTGCGTTATCTCAAAGATGTGTGCAAGATCACCGCGCCCGCTTGTCGTTGGTCGAGTTGCTCCAGTAGTTCGTGAACCGTTTGCCC
>OKPA01000236.1_pt1 | contig 12801 bp, 10 predicted proteins | sample 1610851 | NCBI WGS metagenome assembly OKPA01 (sample SAMN04436690, study PRJEB24849) | human gut metagenome | biome: human gut; feature: NICU; material: stool | host: Homo sapiens | place: USA: Saint Louis, MO | collected 2010-06-29
AAAAGACATCGAGCAACTAAACAGGGCATACACAGCGTGTTGCGGGCCGAGATATCGCGCAGCACTAAGCGATCGTTATCCGCCAGCCACAGCGGCGTGTCGAACACCAGCTCGGCAAGGTTATCTTCCAGCAGCGAAACGCGTCCCGTAACGTGGCTGGCGGCGTGGTGAATATGCAGCGGCTGCCACTGGGTCAGCGGTGTATGGGTTTGAAGTTCGACGATCACCCGTGTGAACGGCTCCGGCGGCACATCGGCAAGCAGCCAGTCGCCACGGTTAATCTGCTCTTTTTCCGCATCACCCGCGATGTTAAGCGCGATACGCTGCCCGGCATGGGCAGTTTCTGTTGGCTGATTTTGCGCATGCAGCGCACGCACGCGCATCGGTTTATTCACACCAGTCAGCCAGAGTGAATCGCCTACTTTCACTTCCCCGCTTAACGCCGTACCGGTGACGACCAGCCCGGCACCTTTTACGGTAAATGCGCGGTCGATCGCGAGGCGGAAACTATGTTGGCTGGCGTGTTCACGTTCTGGTAACTGAAGCAGATGCTCGCGCAGGGCATCAATTCCCCGACCTTCGGTTGCTGCGGTGATAAACAGTTTTGCCTCAGCAAAACCGTATTCCCGCAGCACCTCCTTTACCTGGCGTTCAACCTCATCAACACGCGCTTCGTCCACGCGATCGGCTTTGGTCAGCGCCACTGTCAGCATCGGGTTACCGGTCAGCTGCAAAATCGCCAGATGCTCACGGGTCTGTGCCATCACACCGTCATCGCACGCCACCACCAACAGCGCGTGATCGATACCACCAACGCCCGCCAGCATGTTGGAAAGAAACTTTTCATGACCGGGTACGTCGATAAAACCAGGCACGCGACCATCCGGCTGCGGCCAGTAGGCATAGCCGAGATCGATGGTCATGCCGCGCTTTTTTTCTTCCGGCAGACGGTCGGCATTTACGCCCGTAATCGCCTGCAACAAGGTTGTTTTGCCGTGGTCAACGTGTCCGGCAGTCGCAATAATCATTTCAACAACATCTCCAAAAACCGTTGCTCATCTTCAAGGCAGCGTAAATCCAGCCACAATCGTCCGTCATAAATACGACCAATCACCGGCACTGGCAATTCACGCCAGCGGGCGGCTAATGACTCAAGGTGGCTACCGCGTCCATCATGGGGGGTAAACGTTAATGCCGCGCTCGGCAGGCGATCAACCGGCAGCGAACCACTGCCGATCTGCGAAAGACATGGCATAACCTGTACCGCAAACTCCGCGCCGTAATGTGCGGCAAGGGGAGCCTGTAAACGTTGTGCCTGGATTTGAATGACCTCTGCGCTGCGGGTAAGCAGGCGCAGGGTCGGTAATTTTTCACTCAGAGCTTCAGGGTGTAAATAAAGACGCAACGTGGCTTCCAGCGCCGCGAGGGTCATTTTATCCGCGCGTAATGCACGCTTCAGCGGGTGGCTTTGCAGGCGGGCGATCATCTCTTTTTTACCAACAATAATTCCTGCCTGCGGCCCGCCTAACAGCTTGTCGCCGGAGAAGCTCACCAGACTGACGCCCGCCGCAATCAACTCCTGCGGCATTGGCTCTTTCGGCAAACCGTACTGGCTAAGATCGACCAGCGAGCCACTGCCTAAATCAGTCACCACTGGAACATCCAGTTCTTTGCCGAGCGCCACCAGTTCCGCTTCATCTATCGCTTTGGTGAACCCCTGAATGCTGTAGTTACTGGTATGTACTTTCATCAACAGTGCGGTATTTTCATTCACCGCCTGACGATAATCATTCGCGTGCGTGCGGTTGGTGGTCCCTACTTCGTGTAGGGTGCATCCTGCCTGACGCATAACATCGGGAATACGAAACGCGCCGCCAATCTCCACCAGTTCGCCGCGAGAAACCACCACCTCTTTCCCGCTGGCAGTGGCCGCCAACATCAATAACACCGCCGCCGCATTGTTATTAACGATACAGGCATCTTCCGCCCCCGTAATACGGCACAGCAGCTGCGCCAGCGCCCGATCGCGATGTCCGCGTCCGGCGTCGTCCAGATCGTACTCGAGGGTCACTGGCGAACGCATAGCCTTCGTAACGGCTTCCACCGCGGCTTCCGCCTGTAAAGCTCGCCCAAGGTTGGTATGCAGCACGGTTCCTGTCAGGTTGATTACCGGACGCAGCGCGCTTTGCGCCTCTTTCGTCAACCGGGCATCGACTTCTTGCGCCCAGTTTTCACACCACGCGGGCAGCGTCTGGCTGTCACGAATCACTTCTCGCGCTTCGTCAAGCATCTGACGCAGCAATTCCACCACGCGGGTGTGACCATAAGTATCACGCAAAGAAAGGAAGGTGCTATCGCGCAATAAGCGATCAATAGCCGGAAGTTGACTATAGAGGGAACGCGTTTCGGTTGTCATAGGAAACCTGGCTGATCAAGGCCCTCTCACACGGAGAAGGGCGTTTAACATAACCACGGATTGTAACGTGAGATGGGTCAGGAGGACATATCGCGCATCAAGCCTTTGGCGGTTCGGTGCGAGCAAAACTTTCGCGGCTAAACAGGTTTTCGACCAGTTTGACTAAGTGTGGGCGGTCGACACACCAGCCTGGCGCAACGCGGCGGAAATTGAGATATCCGACGGCACAGGCAATGGCGATAGTCGCCAGATTGACCGTATCGGTTTTGAGCGTGCCATCGACCAGATATCCTTCCAGCACATCCAGACTGCGGTTGATTTTCTCACGCTGACGTAACAATTCATCTTCAGACTGCTGCGCCGCCGGACGCGCCTGTTCACGCACCGATACCAGCCCGGCATCCATAATGCCATCCGCCAGCGCCTCAATTTTGCGCACCCGCAACGACTCCAGCGGATCACGCGGCAACATCGCCGGAGCAACATTCATTAATTCAATATATTCAGCGATGATCGGCGAATCAAACCAGCATTCGCCCTCTTCGGTCACCAGCACCGGCACTTTTCCTAACGGGTTAAATTGCGCCACGCCGTTATCCGCGTTATAGGGCAGTTCATTAATAAATTCGAACGTTATGCCCTTTTCTAACAACAGAATAGAAAGTTTGCGTACAAACGGGCTGGTGTAGCTACCGACGAGTTTCATGCCGAGTCCTTTGTGCGAGGAAAAATATCAGTATGGCTCAGGCTCGCGCAAAACACAGGTGATACAAGTCTCAATGATCCAAATAAAGATAATGCATCCAACTGGTCATTCTTAGCAGCACTTTCCGCATCACCGAAACATGGCTGAAATGGTCGGAGTAAACTGCCACCTGGGCGTAGATGCCGTCGGGTAAGGCATCGATATCAGCGTTAGGGTCCAGTTCAATGGTTCCCAGCACACCGTCCGTGCCGGGCACGACCGTTAATGATTGCAATACCCCCTGCGCCTGATAAGAACCGCCTGGCACGACAGGTAAAATACTGGTCAGTTTGCCGTGAAACACCTGCCCAGGTAGCGCGTTAAACACCACTTCCGCATCATCGCCGGGTTTCAGACGTAACAGCGAGTTTTGCCGAAATTGGGCGACAATTTGCCGTTTTTGCTCGGGGATGAAGACCATCACCGGACGCAGCGGCAAGGCAGCGGCGTATGTACCTGGGCGGATCAGTACCTGAGTGACGTAGCCATTGCTCGGTGCGCGAATGACGGTCTGCTCAAGGTTATATTTTGCTTCAGTAAGTTGCGCTCTTAAGCTCACAATCTGCGATTGCTCGCCGTTAACCATACTGTCGAGCTGGCTCTGGATCTGCGCCTGCTCCGCCACCGAGCCTTTCACCAGCGCATCCTGCGCGAGGAAATTTTGCCGCGCATCGTCGATGTCACGTTCCGAGAACGGATTCACCGCCGCCTGGCTGCCTTTCAGATAACGTTGATAATTTTTAAACAGACGGTCGCGCTCCGCTGAAACCTGGGTGGTGTTGGCCTGCGCTTCAGTGAGCTGCGCGCGCAGCGTCTTTATATTATGCGTCGCCGTCATCAGGTCAGCCTGAAGCCTGTCAACTCGCGCCTGGTAACGAACCGGGTCGAGCTTAAAAAGCACCTCGCCCTTCTGAATAAGCTGATTATTTTTGTCGGTGACTTCAGTAACAATTCCCGTCACCTGTGGCGTGATGGGGATCGCTATCACTGCCTTTTGCGCGGTAAAAGTGTAAGGGTGGTTGTAGTTCATCAACAAAATCAAACCACTCACCAGAAACACGCCTCCCAGCGCCGCCGTCGCCAGCGTCCACTGATTCACCGGAATGCGGAAGATTTTAAAGACCGCCCACGCCAGCGCCACGTAAGTTAAAACAATCAATAGATCCATTATTAGATCTCCGGGAACGTGGAATAGTCAGTCTTTTTCTCGGCGGCGAGTTGGTGCTCCAGCCGGGAAATCCGGTCAGAAAGTGCGGCGATTTCCGCGTCAGTCGTTTTCTCTTGCGGCGTAACATGCGACTGCATGCCCCAGCCGCGCTCCGGTTGATAGAGCGTCGCCCAGATCCACAGGAACGGCCAGATAACATGCAGAGTAAACAGGCTCACCCAGCCCGCCGTATGAATAGCGTCGGCATGGGGATGGTTGCGCTTTTTGGCAATCAGATAAGGGATGTCATGTATCGCGATGATTCCATAAAAAATCACCAGAAAGACGAAGATCAGCACTCCCAACGCGAAATAGTTTAGAAACATATCTGCCTCGGATTCACGTTTATCAGTGTTGTTTTTTGGCTGGCAGCCAGAAGGGAGTCAGGCTGATATTTTGACAATAATCCGGGTTCGCGATTCTCGCCATAACACCAAAGAATAATTTTAAGAGGTGATGAGTTGCTTAGTTACATAACGATTTCATGACGAAGGCATAACATGCTGTAGATCACATCAGGTGAACGCCGTAAGAAAATATCTTGTGATTCAGATCACAAAGATTCAACAAACCATCAAAATAAAAATGTGACATCACTCACATTTAAATGCCATTTTTAGCGAAAATCGCCGCCTTGTTGCTTTTTTACACAAGCATTTTGTGATGAGCATCACGTCAATTACCTCTCTACCCCCTACATTTATGTGACTGATATCACACAAAAGGCCGTCGACTGGACAGTTAACCGATTCAGTGCCAGATTTCGCAGTATCTACAAGGTCCGGCTACCTCTGCCGCCACATTAACAAAAAACCTCGGGCTTCCAGCCTGCGCGACAGCAAACATAAGAAGGGGTGTTTTTATGTCATCCGATATTAAGATCAAAGTGCAAAGCTTTGGTCGTTTCCTCAGCAACATGGTGATGCCAAATATCGGCGCGTTTATCGCGTGGGGTATCATCACCGCGTTATTTATTCCAACAGGGTGGTTACCGAACGAAACGCTGGCGAAGCTGGTCGGGCCGATGATCACTTATCTCCTGCCGCTGCTGATCGGTTATACCGGTGGTAAGCTGGTAGGCGGCGAACGTGGCGGCGTAGTCGGTGCCATCACCACCATGGGCGTTATCGTCGGCGCAGATATGCCGATGTTCCTCGGCTCTATGATTGCAGGTCCGCTGGGCGGCTGGTGCATTAAGCACTTCGACCGCTGGGTAGACGGTAAGATCAAATCCGGTTTTGAAATGCTGGTGAATAACTTCTCCGCAGGCATCATCGGGATGATCCTCGCTATTCTGGCATTTCTCGGCATTGGCCCGGTTGTTGAAGCCCTGTCTAAAATGCTGGCTGCGGGCGTTAACTTCATGGTTGTCCATGACATGCTGCCGCTGGCGTCTATCTTTGTTGAACCGGCGAAAATCCTGTTCCTCAACAACGCTATTAACCACGGTATTTTCTCGCCGCTGGGTATTCAGCAGTCCCATGAACTGGGTAAATCCATCTTCTTCCTGATTGAAGCTAACCCAGGTCCAGGTATGGGCGTGCTGCTGGCGTACATGTTCTTTGGTCGTGGTAGCGCTAAACAGTCTGCGGGCGGTGCGGCAATCATCCACTTCCTGGGGGGTATCCACGAAATCTACTTCCCGTATGTGCTGATGAATCCGCGTCTGATTCTGGCCGTTATCCTCGGCGGTATGACTGGCGTGTTCACGCTGACTATCCTGGGCGGTGGGCTGGTTTCTCCGGCATCTCCGGGTTCTATCCTTGCTGTACTGGCGATGACGCCAAAAGGTGCTTACTTCGCTAACATCGCGGGTGTGTGTGCGGCGATGGCAGTCTCCTTCGTTGTCTCTGCTATTTTGCTGAAAACCAGCAAAGTGAAAGAAGAAGATGATATTGAAGCTGCTGCACGTCGCGTTCAGGAAATGAAAGCTGAGTCTAAAGGCGCATCTCCGCTGTCTGCGGGCGATGTGACTAACGACCTGAGCCACGTACGTAAAATCATCGTTGCCTGTGATGCCGGTATGGGTTCCAGTGCGATGGGTGCAGGCGTGCTGCGTAAGAAAATTCAGGATGCAGGTCTGTCACAGATTTCGGTTACTAACAGCGCGATCAACAACCTGCCGCCAGATGTGGACCTGGTCATCACTCACCGTGACCTGACCGAACGCGCTATGCGCCAGGTTCCGCAGGCACAGCATATTTCGCTGACCAACTTCCTCGACAGCGGCCTGTACACCAGCCTGACCGAACGTCTGGTTGCTGCCCAGCGCCATACTGAAAACGAAGTGAAAGTGAAAGACAGTCTGAAAGACAGCTTTGACGATTCCAGTGCTAACCTGTTCAAACTGGGCGCGGAGAACATCTTCCTCGGTCGCAAAGCGGCCACCAAAGAAGAAGCGATTCGTTTTGCTGGCGAGCAGCTGGTGAAAGGCGGTTACGTTGAGCCGGAATACGTTCAGGCGATGTTGGATCGTGAAAAACTGACCCCGACTTATCTGGGTGAGTCTATCGCGGTGCCACACGGTACGGTTGAAGCAAAAGATCGCGTGCTGAAAACGGGTGTGGTGTTCTGCCAGTATCCGGAAGGCGTGCGCTTCGGTGAAGAAGAAGATGACATTGCCCGTCTGGTGATTGGTATTGCTGCCCGTAACAACGAGCACATTCAGGTGATCACCAGCCTGACCAACGCACTGGATGATGAGTCCGTTATCGAGCGTCTGGCGCACACCACCAGCGTGGATGAAGTGCTGGAACTGCTGGCAGGTCGTAAGTAATCCATTCCCACCCTCTCCGCATGAAGAAGGTGGGGCTAATTGCCTGATGCGCTTCGCTTATCAGGCCTACAACATAAAGCACAATTTGTTTTGTCGGTCGGATAAGGTATTTACGCCGCATCCGGCAGTCGGTGCACAATGCCTGATGCGACGCTGACGCGTCTTATCAGGCCTACAGGTCAGTGCCAAACACGTAGGCCGGATAAGGCGTTTACGCCGCATCCGACAAAAAGCCCCTCTCCTCACGGAGAGGGTTTGGGTGAGGGAAAAGCCTCACCCCAGCCCTCTCGGGTAAAAACATTGATGAAGGTTAATACTATGAAAGCATTACATTTTGGCGCAGGTAATATCGGTCGTGGCTTTATCGGTAAACTGCTGGCGGACGCGGGTATCCAACTGACGTTTGCCGATGTAAATCAGGTGGTACTTGATGCCCTGAATGCCCGTCATAGCTATCAGGTTCATGTGGTCGGCGAAACCGAGCAGGTGGATACCGTTTCTGGCGTCGATGCCGTCAGCAGCATTGGCGATGATGTCGTTGATCTGATTGCTCAGGTCGATTTAGTCACTACCGCCGTTGGCCCTGTCGTGCTGGAACGTATTGCTCCGGCCATCGCCAAAGGGCTGGTGAAACGTAAAGAACAAGGTAATGAATCCCCACTGAACATCATCGCCTGTGAAAACATGGTCCGCGGCACCACGCAGCTGAAAGGCCATGTGATGAACGCCCTGCCGGAAGATGCCAAAGCGTGGGTAGAAGAACACGTTGGCTTTGTCGATTCCGCCGTTGACCGCATCGTACCGCCTTCGGCTTCGGCAACTAACGATCCGCTGGAAGTGACGGTAGAAACCTTCAGCGAATGGATTGTCGATAAAACGCAGTTCAAAGGCACGCTGCCAAACATCCCTGGCATGGAATTAACCGACAATCTGATGGCATTTGTCGAACGTAAACTCTTCACCCTGAATACAGGTCATGCTATAACCGCGTACCTCGGAAAACTGGCCGGTCATCAGACCATTCGTGACGCAATTCTCGACGAGAAAATCCGCGCGGTGGTAAAAGGGGCAATGGAAGAAAGCGGCGCGGTACTGATCAAGCGCTACGGCTTTGATGCTGACAAACATGCGGCATACATCCAGAAAATCCTCGGTCGTTTCGAGAACCCGTACCTGAAAGATGATGTAGAACGCGTAGGCCGTCAGCCGCTGCGTAAACTGAGTGCTGGCGACCGTCTGATCAAGCCACTGCTCGGAACCCTGGAATATGGTCTGCCACATAAAAACCTGATTGAAGGTATTGCCGCTGCAATGCACTTCCGCAGTGAAGATGATCCGCAGGCTCAGGAACTGGCAGCGCTGATTGCCGACAAAGGCCCACAAGCCGCGCTGGCACAGATTTCCGGTCTTGATGCCAACAGCGAGGTTGTATCCGAGGCGGTAACCGCTTATAAAGCAATGCAATAATGGTGGACCAGGCGCAGGATACCCTGCGCCCGAATAACAGATTGTCAGATATGCAGGCAACAATGGAACAAACCCAGGCCTTTGAAAACCGTGTGCTTGAGCGTCTGAATGCTGGCAAAACCGTGCGAAGCTTTCTGATCACCGCCGTCGAGCTTTTGACCGAGGCGGTAAATCTTCTGGTGCTTCAGGTATTCCGCAAAGACGATTACGCGGTGAAGTATGCTGTAGAACCGTTACTCGACGGCGATGGTCCGCTGGGCGATCTTTCTGTGCGTTTAAAACTCATTTACGGGTTGGGCGTCATTAACCGCCAGGAATACGAAGATGCGGAACTGCTGATGGCATTGCGTGAAGAGCTAAATCACGACGGCAACGAGTACGCTTTTACCGACGACGAAATACTTGGACCCTTTGGTGAACTGCATTGCGTGGCGGCGTTACCACCGCCGCCACAGTTTGAACCTGCAGACTCCAGTTTGTATGCAATGCAAATTCAGCGTTACCAACAGGCTGTGCGATCAACAATGGTCCTTTCACTGACAGAGCTGATTTCCAAAATCAGCTTAAAAAAAGCCTTTCAAAAGTAAGTACTTTCGCTTACTTCTCCTCTACCTGTTTCGGACGATAAAGCTGACGATAATACTCCAGACGTTGTAGATATAACGGCACGCTTTCATCAGGTATTCCGGACGGAATCGCGTTACGGGGAGGTAGTTTTTTCAGATACTCCCGGAACGCCTGGCTGGATGCCATGAAATCTACGGCTTTATCGATAAGAAGCGGAACGTTTTCACCTAATTTGCCCATGATGATATCTCCGTATTACCCCGCGCCGGGAATGCGCGGCCGCCAATTTTAGTTTAGATCCCGGTATAAATGACATTAAGGAAAACGTGCTCAATCCTCAATAATCACCTGCTTCTGTTGACTATCTTTTTTCTTTAAATTTCTTAACTAATCAATGTATTGGGTGATTTTTTAACGCATTAATGGTTACAATCTGGAACTATTACAATGCCATCAGTTGTGAACAAAGCACCTGGTCGCGCATACTAGAGGCTATAAATTTATCTCTATCAGAAGTCATCACATGAAAGAAGTCGAAAAAAACGAAATCAAACGTCTCAGCGATCGTCTGGACGCCATCCGTCACCAGCAGGCCGATCTATCGCTGGTTGAAGCCGCAGACAAATATGCCGAACTGGAAAAAGAGAAAGCCACGCTGGAAGCAGAAATTGCTCGCCTGCGCGAAGTTCACAGCCAGAAACTCAGCAAAGAAGCGCAGAAACTGATGAAAATGCCGTTCCAGCGTGCAATCACCAAAAAAGAGCAGGCTGATATGGGCAAGCTGAAAAAAAGTGTTCGCGGACTGGTGGTTGTGCACCCAATGACCGCGCTGGGCCGCGAAATGGGCCTGCAAGAGATGACAGGGTTCTCAAAGACTGCGTTTTAAGTTCCTTTCTCGTCGCTGTAATCACAGCCTCTCACCATTTACTCGCTCCTGCTGGCACATGCAGGAGCCTGTTTCAGAGATCGAATATTTATAACGTTCTTAACATTATATATTCAATCTCCTCTATTCTTTTTAGCGCACATGCCAGGCTAAATTCTGAAAATCAGATACAAATTAAAGAACGATGTATCAATATTAACAATGAATTGCCGCATATCAATGCTTGAAACATAATTAATTATTTAAATTTTTCAATCAGCTTCGCAAATTCCACAATAAAACATCACTCAACTGAATATTTACCTTTCCCTGCCCTGTGCCTTTATCCGGTGAAACATTTGACATCGATTGACACCGATCATTAAAATCCGCGCGATTAATATTATTGGCTACAAACTGAAATCGTTTGACATTTAATAAAATATTCGCACAACCAACTAATACAAAAATTCTCTAACAGATTTATTTTGCGGATATGCCCCACTCCAATCATTCATAAAAAAAATGATTGTGCCGTAATTATCAACTGTATCGGGATTATGAAAAGGAATTCATCCTATGAACCTAAAGAAAACACTGTTAAGCGTGTTAATGATATTGCAACTTTGCTTATTGGTAGGGTGTGACTATATTGAAAAAGCGAGTAAGGTCGACGATCTTGTTACACAGCAAGAGTTACAAAAAAGCAAAATTGAGGCGCTTGAAAAACAACAAGAACTCGACAAGCGCAAGATAGAACACTTTGAAAAACAACAAACTACCATCATAAACAGTACCAAAACGCTCGCTGGCGTGGTGAAGGCAGTTAAAGACAAACAGGACGAATTTGTCTTTACAGAATTTAACCCGGCACAAACCCAATACTTCATTTTAAATAACGGTTCTGTTGGTTTGGCAGGGAAAATACTGTCTATTGACGCAGTAGAAAACGGCAGCGTTATTCGTATTTCACTGGTTAACTTATTAAGTGTTCCTGTATCAAATATGGGTTTCTACGCGACATGGGGGGGAGAAAAACCCACCGACATCAACGCATTAGCAAAATGGCAGCAATTGCTATTTAGTACCTCAATGAACTCCTCCCTGAAATTATTACCAGGTCAATGGCAAGACATTAATTTGACGCTAAAAGGTGTCTCGCCCAACAACCTCAAATATCTGAAATTAGCCATCAACATGACAAATATTCAGTTCGACCGTCTTCAACCTGCTGAATCTCCACAGCGGAAAAACAAAAAATAAATGCAGCTTCTGCGCTTATATCAAGGAATAGAGAGCATCAATAATGAATAAAATATTTAAAGTTATCTGGAATCCGGCAACAGGCAGTTACAACGTTGCCAGCGAAACGGCGAAGAGCCGTGGTAAAAAAGCGGGCGCAGTAAGCTGTTAATTTCTGCACTGGTTGCGGGTGGGTTGTTGTCGTCATTTGGAGCATATGCCGAAGTATCACTTGATGGTGGTACAAGTGCTGAAACAACCCCACTAACCAATGGTTGGATTGCTATTGGCCATGATTCGATTGCATCGTCAGTAGTGCAATCAGGAGCTGCTGCCGCAATAGGGTATCAGGCAAGAGCTTTAGGTGAAGGAAGTACTGCATTAGGTTACCAAAGCCTGGCAACAGGAGATCGTGCAATGGCTTTGGGACAAATGTCAAAATCTTCAGGAAACCGAGCCGCAGCGCTCGGGAGTGGTGCAAATGCTGCTGGTGATCATTCCCTGGCATTAGGGGGGGCGACTAATGCTCAAGGTGAGTATTCTGTGGCAATAGGGCGGGCTGCTACTACAGATAGCAACTACGCGCTTTCTATGGGGTATATGGCGAAAGCTAATGGACTATACAGCCTGGCAATGGGTGCAGGAAGTGCTACTTCGAACGATAACGCCATCGCGATTGGGAACAAAACGCAAGCCCTGGGAGTGAATTCTACAGCCCTGGGTAATGCAAGTCAGGCATCTGGCGAATCCAGTATTGCATTAGGTAGCACCAGTGAGGCCAGCGAACAAAATGCGATTGCGCTGGGGCAAGGTAGCATTGCAAGCAAAGTGAACTCAATCGCGTTGGGAAGTAACAGTTTGTCCTCGGGAGAGAATGCCATCGCATTGGGAGAGGGTAGTGCCGCTGGTGGCAGCAACAGCCTTGCTTTCGGTAGCCAGTCCAGGGCAAACGGCAATGATTCTGTCGCCATCGGTGTAGGGGCTGCAGCAGCGACCGACAATTCTGTCGCTATCGGCGCAGGATCGACCACAGATGCAAGCAATACGGTTTCAGTTGGCAACAGCGCAACAAAACGCAAAATTGTTAATATGGCAGCTGGTGCCATAAGCAACACCAGTACCGATGCCATCAACGGCTCACAGCTTTATACGATCAGTGATTCAGTCGCCAAGAGACTCGGAGGAGGCGCTACTGTAGGCAGCGATGGCACCGTAACCGCAGTAAGCTACGCGTTGAGAAGCGGAACCTATAATAACGTGGGTGATGCTCTGTCAGGAATCGACAATAATACCCTACAATGGAATAAAACCGCGGGGGCGTTCAGCGCCAATCACGGTGCAAATGCCACCAACAAAATCACTAATGTTGCTAAAGGTACGGTTTCTGCAACCAGCACCGATGTAGTAAACGGCTCTCAATTGTACGACCTGCAGCAGGATGCTCTGTTGTGGAACGGCACAGCATTCAGTGCCGCACACGGCACCGAAGCCACCAGCAAAATCACTAACGTCACCG
>OKPA01000242.1_pt1 | contig 12142 bp, 8 predicted proteins | sample 1610851 | NCBI WGS metagenome assembly OKPA01 (sample SAMN04436690, study PRJEB24849) | human gut metagenome | biome: human gut; feature: NICU; material: stool | host: Homo sapiens | place: USA: Saint Louis, MO | collected 2010-06-29
TGGCGGTAGGTTCGTATTTTACGCCCGTCCTTTCCTCAGCGCTTGCAGCCGTGCTGCTCAGCGCCCCGCTGTCGTTCTCGTTCTGGCAAGGCGCGCTAATGGTCTGCGGCGGTTCCCTGCTCTGCTGGCTGGCGACACGTCGTGGCTAAAATAATTGTCGGGTCTACGGCCCGGCAGTTAATCAGATAAATTCTGACAATATTAAAAAATAAATTTCAAATACCAGAAAGCCATTTTAGTTACATTTAGTAACACATATCTGTCTGTTTAATCCACATTCTGCCCCCGCAGTTACGCTTTCTTATCTATTCTTCTAATCAGCACTTCACCTGATTCATCCTTAATTCTAATAACTGGCTATTGCGCCTTACCTCCTGTTTTGTCTTTTTTTCATTACCAATGTGTGCATGTGAGGAACAATATGGCACTGCAAAATGAGAAAAATAGTCGTTATCTTTTACGCGACTGGAAACCAGAAAATCCGGCCTTCTGGGAAAATAAAGGAAAGCATATTGCACGAAGAAACCTCTGGATATCAGTCAGTTGTCTACTTCTTGCCTTCTGTGTCTGGATGCTATTTAGCGCAGTTACTGTTAATCTCAATAAAATCGGTTTTAATTTCACTACCGATCAACTCTTTTTATTAACCGCATTACCCTCCGTTTCTGGCGCATTATTGCGTGTCCCCTACTCCTTTATGGTGCCTATATTCGGTGGACGCCGATGGACGGTTTTTAGTACTGCAATCCTGATTATTCCTTGCGTCTGGCTCGGAATTGCCGTGCAGAATCCGAATACTCCTTTTGGGATATTTATCGTTATCGCTTTGCTATGCGGTTTTGCAGGTGCGAACTTTGCTTCGAGCATGGGCAATATCAGTTTCTTCTTTCCAAAAGCCAAACAAGGGAGCGCTCTTGGGATTAATGGCGGATTAGGAAACTTAGGTGTAAGTGTGATGCAGCTGGTTGCACCGCTGGTCATTTTTGTCCCCGTATTTGCCTTTCTCGGCGTCAATGGCGTACCGCAGGCCGACGGTTCGGTGATGTCGCTGGCGAATGCCGCATGGATTTGGGTGCCATTACTGGCGATTGCCACGATCGCCGCCTGGTCAGGGATGAATGATATCGCCAGTTCACGCGCCTCAATTGCCGACCAGCTCCCTGTCTTACAACGCCTGCATCTCTGGCTGCTGAGCCTGCTTTACCTTGCCACCTTCGGTTCGTTTATCGGTTTTTCTGCGGGTTTTGCCATGCTGGCAAAAACCCAGTTCCCGGATGTGAATATTCTGCGCCTGGCGTTCTTTGGCCCATTTATCGGTGCCATCGCGCGATCGGTTGGTGGTGCTATTTCCGATAAATTCGGCGGCGTGCGGGTAACGTTGATCAACTTCATTTTTATGGCGATTTTCAGCGCCCTGCTGTTCCTTACCTTACCGGGCACAGGCTCCGGTAATTTCATCGCATTTTACGCCGTATTTATGGGGCTGTTTCTGACCGCGGGTCTGGGAAGTGGTTCTACTTTCCAGATGATCGCCGTCATCTTTCGCCAGATAACAATTTATCGGGTGAAGATGAAAGGCGGTAGTGATGAGCAAGCTCAAAGAGAAGCCGTCACCGAAACGGCAGCCGCTCTGGGCTTTATCTCAGCCATTGGCGCAGTGGGCGGCTTTTTTATTCCGCAGGCGTTTGGCATGTCGCTCAATATGACCGGCTCTCCGGTGGGCGCGATGAAAGTGTTTTTAATATTCTACATCGTTTGTGTGCTACTGACCTGGCTGGTTTATGGTCGGCGGAAGTTCAGCCAAAAATAAGAGATCGATGCCTGACACGTCTTATCAGGCTACAACCGTGTCGCATCCGACAAGGCATCAGATCCCAATTCATTCCTGGAGCAGGAGTTATGTCATGAGTAAACTTTTGGATCGCTTTCGCTACTTCAAACAAAAGGGCGAAACCTTTGCCGATGGTCACGGACAGGTGATGCATAGCAACCGCGACTGGGAGGACAGCTATCGCCAGCGTTGGCAGTTCGACAAAATCGTGCGTTCCACCCACGGTGTTAACTGTACAGGCTCCTGTAGCTGGAAAATCTACGTTAAAAATGGTCTGGTGACCTGGGAAATCCAACAGACCGACTACCCGCGCACTCGCCCTGACCTGCCAAATCATGAACCTCGCGGCTGCCCGCGTGGCGCAAGTTACTCCTGGTATCTCTATAGCGCTAACCGCCTGAAATACCCGCTCATTCGTAAACGACTGATTGAACTGTGGCGCGAAGCCCTCAAGCAACACAGCGATCCGGTACTGGCGTGGGCATCGATTATGAACGATCCGCAAAAGTGCCTGAGCTACAAACAAGTACGTGGACGCGGCGGCTTTATCCGCTCCAACTGGCAGGAGCTAAACCAGCTGATTGCCGCTGCTAACGTCTGGACCATCAAAACTTACGGCCCGGATCGCGTTGCCGGTTTCTCGCCGATCCCGGCGATGTCGATGGTTTCTTACGCCGCCGGAACACGTTATCTGTCGCTGTTAGGTGGCACCTGTTTAAGCTTCTACGACTGGTATTGCGACCTGCCGCCCGCCTCGCCGATGACCTGGGGCGAGCAAACCGACGTACCGGAATCTGCCGACTGGTATAACTCCAGTTACATCATCGCCTGGGGGTCTAACGTACCGCAGACACGTACGCCGGACGCCCATTTCTTTACCGAAGTACGCTACAAAGGCACTAAAACCATCGCCATTACCCCTGACTACTCTGAAGTGGCCAAATTGTGCGACCAGTGGCTGGCACCGAAACAAGGCACTGATAGTGCCCTGGCAATGGCAATGGGCCATGTCATTTTAAAAGAGTTTCATCTCGATAATCCCAGCGATTATTTTATCAACTACTGCCGCCGCTACAGCGACATGCCGATGCTGGTAATGCTGGAACCTCGCGACGACGGCAGCTACGTTCCCGGGCGCATGGTCCGCGCATCTGACCTGGTGGATGGACTGGGCGAAAGCAATAATCCGCAGTGGAAAACCGTGGCAGTTAATACCGCAGGTGAATTGGTAGTGCCGAACGGTTCGATTGGTTTTCGCTGGGGAGAAAAAGGCAAATGGAACCTGGAATCCATTGCCGCCGGTACGGAAACCGAATTGTCGTTAACCCTGCTCGGTCAACATGACGCCGTTGCAGGCGTGGCCTTCCCCTACTTTGGCGGCATTGAAAATCCACATTTTCGCAGCGTAAAACACAATCCTGTCATGGTGCGCCAATTGCCCGTTAAAAACCTGACATTAGCCGATGGTAGCACCTGTCCGGTGGTCAGCGTTTATGATTTGGTACTGGCGAATTACGGCCTCGATCGCGGGCTGGAAGATGAAAACAGCGCGAAAGATTACGCTGAAATCAAACCTTATACCCCTGCCTGGGGCGAGCAAATTACCGGCGTTCCGCGCCAGTATATTGAAACCATCGCCCGTGAATTTGCCGATACCGCCCATAAAACGCATGGGCGCTCGATGATTATTCTCGGCGCAGGTGTTAACCACTGGTATCACATGGACATGAACTACCGCGGGATGATCAATATGCTGATCTTCTGCGGTTGTGTCGGGCAAAGCGGTGGCGGCTGGGCACACTATGTCGGTCAGGAAAAACTGCGCCCGCAAACCGGCTGGCTGCCTCTGGCCTTTGCGCTCGACTGGAACCGACCACCGCGCCAGATGAACAGCACCTCGTTTTTCTACAATCACTCCAGCCAGTGGCGCTATGAAAAAGTCACCGCGCAGGAATTGCTCTCACCGCTCGCCGATGCCAGTAAATACAGCGGTCACCTGATTGATTTCAACGTTCGCGCCGAACGTATGGGCTGGCTACCTTCTGCGCCGCAGCTGGGGCGTAACCCGCTCTCCCTGAAAGCCGAAGCCGACAAGGCCGGATTGTCACCCGCCGAATTTACCGTCCAGGCACTGAAGTCAGGCGAATTACGCATGGCCTGCGAACAGCCGGACAACGGCAGCAACCATCCGCGTAACCTGTTTGTCTGGCGTTCAAACCTGCTTGGCTCTTCCGGCAAGGGCCACGAGTATATGCAGAAGTATCTGCTGGGTACGAAAAGTGGCATTCAGGGGGAAGAACTTGGACCGACGGAGGGAATCCAACCGGAAGAAGTTGAGTGGCAAACTGCGGCGATTGAAGGCAAGCTCGACCTGCTGGTGACGCTCGACTTCCGCATGTCCAGTACCTGCCTGTTCTCCGATATCGTTCTGCCCACCGCCACCTGGTACGAAAAAGACGATATGAATACCTCGGATATGCATCCATTTATTCATCCGCTTTCTGCGGCGGTCGATCCGGCGTGGGAATCACGCAGCGACTGGGAAATCTACAAAGGTATCGCTAAAGCCTTTTCGCAAGTGTGCATAGGGCATCTCGGCAAAGAAACCGACGTGGTATTACAACCACTGCTGCATGACTCCCCGGCAGAGCTTTCACAGCCGTGTGAAGTGCTCGACTGGCGCAAAGGCGAGTGCGATCTGATTCCAGGCAAAACCGCGCCGAATATTGTGGCGGTGGAGCGCGACTACCCTGCTACCTATGAACGCTTTACCTCACTCGGGCCATTGATGGACAAACTTGGCAACGGCGGTAAAGGGATTTCGTGGAATACCCAGGATGAAATTGATTTCCTCGGTAAACTCAATTACACCAAGCGTGATGGCCCGGCAAAGGGGCGTCCGCTGATTGATACCGCGATTGATGCCTCAGAAGTGATTCTGGCGCTGGCACCAGAAACCAACGGCCATGTTGCAGTCAAAGCGTGGCAGGCGCTGGGCGAGATCACCGGACGCGAACATACCCATCTGGCGCTGCACAAAGAGGACGAGAAGATTCGCTTTCGCGATATTCAGGCGCAGCCGCGTAAAATTATCTCCAGCCCCACCTGGTCTGGTCTGGAAAGCGATCACGTCTCCTATAACGCGGGATACACCAACGTTCATGAGTTAATTCCGTGGCGCACGCTGTCGGGACGCCAGCAACTCTATCAGGATCATCCGTGGATGCGTGCTTTTGGTGAAAGTCTGGTGGCTTATCGCCCGCCTATCGACACCCGTAGCGTCAGTGAAATGCGCCAGATACCGCCAAACGGCTTCCCGGAGAAAGCCCTTAACTTCCTGACACCGCACCAGAAATGGGGCATTCACTCAACCTACAGTGAAAACCTGCTAATGCTGACGCTCTCTCGCGGTGGACCGATTGTCTGGATCAGCGAAACCGATGCCCATGAACTGACCATTGTCGATAACGACTGGGTGGAAGTGTTTAACGCCAATGGCGCGCTGACGGCCCGCGCGGTGGTCAGCCAACGTGTACCGCCGGGCATGACCATGATGTATCACGCCCAGGAACGCATTATGAATATTCCTGGTTCGGAAGTAACTGGCATGCGCGGCGGCATTCATAACTCGGTTACCCGCGTTTGCCCGAAACCAACGCATATGATTGGCGGTTACGCGCAGCTGGCCTGGGGCTTTAACTACTACGGCACTGTCGGCTCTAACCGCGACGAATTCATCATGATCCGCAAGATGAAGAACGTTAACTGGCTGGATGATGAAGGTCGCGATCAGGTTCAGGAGGCGAAAAAATGAAAATACGTTCGCAAGTCGGCATGGTGCTTAACCTCGATAAATGTATCGGCTGCCATACCTGTTCGGTGACCTGTAAAAATGTCTGGACCGGACGCGAAGGCATGGAGTACGCATGGTTTAACAACGTCGAAACCAAACCGGGCATTGGTTATCCGAAAAACTGGGAAGATCAGGATGAGTGGCAAGGTGGCTGGGTGCGTGATGTGAATGGCAAGATACGCCCGCGTCTGGGCAGCAAGATGGGCGTAATAACCAAAATTTTCGCCAACCCGGTAGTGCCGCAGATTGACGATTACTACGAACCTTTCACCTTCGACTACGAACATTTGCATAGCGCGCCGGAAGGCAAACATATTCCCACCGCCCGTCCACGTTCACTGATTGACGGCAAACGGATGGACAAAGTGATCTGGGGCCCAAACTGGGAAGAACTGCTGGGCGGCGAATTTGAAAAACGAGCTCGCGACCGCAACTTCGAGGCCATGCAAAAGGAGATGTACGGGCAGTTTGAAAACACCTTCATGATGTACCTGCCGCGCCTGTGCGAACACTGCCTCAATCCCAGCTGCGTGGCGACCTGCCCCAGCGGCGCTATCTACAAACGCGAAGAAGACGGCATTGTGCTGATTGATCAGGATAAATGCCGTGGCTGGCGTTTGTGCATTAGCGGTTGCCCATACAAAAAAATCTACTTCAACTGGAAAAGCGGTAAGTCAGAAAAATGTATTTTCTGTTATCCGCGAATTGAGTCCGGTCAGCCAACAGTCTGCTCCGAAACCTGCGTGGGTCGCATTCGTTATCTTGGCGTGCTGCTCTACGACGCCGACCGCATCGAAGAAGCAGCGAGTACCGAACGAGAGGTCGATCTCTATGAACGCCAGTGCGAAGTGTTCCTCGATCCGCACGATCCCTCGGTGATCGAAGAAGCCCTGAAACAAGGTATTCCACAAAACGTGATTGACGCTGCCCAGCGTTCGCCTGTCTACAAAATGGCGATGGACTGGAAACTGGCGCTACCGCTGCACCCTGAATATCGCACCCTGCCGATGGTCTGGTACGTTCCTCCGCTGTCACCGATTCAGTCCTACGCTGATGCGGGCGGCTTGCCGAAAAGCGAAGGCGTGCTGCCCGCCATCGAAAGCCTGCGTATTCCGGTGCAATATCTCGCCAATATGTTGAGTGCCGGTGATACCGGTCCGGTACTGCGGGCGCTGAAACGGATGATGGCGATGCGCCACTATATGCGTTCACAAACCGTGGAAGGCGTTACTGATACTCGTGCCATCGACGAAGTAGGCCTGAGCGTCGCCCAGGTCGAAAAGATGTATCGTTACCTCGCCATTGCCAACTATGAAGATCGTTTCGTCATCCCGACAAGCCATCGGGAAATGGCGGGCGATGCCTTCGCAGAACGCAACGGCTGCGGTTTTACCTTTGGCGACGGTTGCCACGGTTCGGACAGCAAATTCAACCTGTTCAACAGTAGCCGTATCGATGCCATCAACATCACCGAAGTGCGCGACAAAGCGGAGGGCGAATAATGCAGATCCTCAAAGTGATCGGCCTGTTGATGGAGTATCCGGACGAGCTGTTGTGGGAATGTAAGGAGGACGCGCTGGCGTTGATCCGCCGCGACGCACCGATGCTTACGGATTTTACCCGCAACCTGTTTAATGCGCCGCTGCTGGATAAACAGGCCGAATGGTGCGAAGTGTTTGACCGTGGACGTACCACATCGCTGCTGCTGTTCGAACATGTTCATGCCGAGTCCCGCGATCGCGGCCAGGCAATGGTGGACCTGCTGGCGGAGTATGAAAAGGTCGGCCTGCAACTGAATTGTAGGGAACTGCCCGATTATCTACCGCTGTATCTGGAGTATTTAAGCGTACTTCCGGACGATCAGGCGAAAGAAGGATTACTCAACGTTGCGCCGATCCTCGCCCTGCTTGGCGGACGCTTAAAACAACGCGAGGCACCGTGGTACGCGTTATTTGACGCCCTGTTGCAACTGGCAGGAAGCCCTCTGTCAAGTGACAGTGTCACAAAACAGATTCGCAGTGAAGAGCGTGACGACACCCGCCAGGCGCTGGATGCGGTGTGGGAAGAAGAACAGGTGAAGTTTATTGAAGATAACGCCACGGCGTGTGACAGCTCGCAGCTTAATCAATATCAGCGACGCTTTAGCCAGGATGTCGCGCCGCAGTATGTCGACATCAGTGCGGGAGGTGGGAAATGATTCAGTATCTGAACGTCTTTTTTTACGATATCTACCCGTACTTGTGTGGCACGGTTTTTATCCTTGGAAGCTGGCTGCGCTACGATTACGGGCAGTATACCTGGCGTGCCGCCTCCAGCCAGATGCTGGATAAACGCGGGATGGTGCTATGGTCGAACTTGTTCCATATCGGCATTCTGGGGATCTTCTTCGGTCATCTGTTCGGCATGTTAACGCCGCACTGGATGTACGCGTGGTTTCTGCCGGTGGCGGTAAAACAGCAGATGGCGATGATCCTCGGCGGAATATGCGGGGTATTGACGCTGATTGGCGGTGCGGGGCTACTGGTGCGTCGTTTAACAAATCCGCGTATCAGGGTGACGTCTTCTGGTGCGGATATCCTGATCCTCGCCATTTTGTTAATTCAGTGCATTCTTGGGTTAACCACCATTCCTTTTTCAGCACAACACCCGGACGGCAGTGAAATGATGAAGCTGGTGGGCTGGGCGCAAAGCATTGTCACTTTCCAGGGCGGTGCATCTACGCATCTTGATGGTGTCGCCTTTATATTCCGCGTTCATCTGGTGCTTGGAATGACCATCTTCCTGCTCTTCCCGTTCACCCGACTGGTGCATGTCTGGAGCGCGCCGTTTGAGTACTTTACTCGTCGGTATCAGATTGTGCGTTCGCGGCGTTAATTCTCACGCGGGCCGGATAGCCCTTCGCTCTCCGGCCACTTGCAGGCTATGATAGTTCTCCAGCCACAGGAGAACATTAATGAAACCGCAGGTTTACCACGTCGATGCTTTTACCTCTCAACCATTTCGCGGCAATTCTGCCGGTGTTGTTTTCCCCGCCGATAATCTCAGTGAAGCGCAAATGCAGCTTATCGCCCGCGAGTTAGGTCATTCGGAAACTGCTTTTCTGCTGCACAGCGACGACAGCGATGTGCGCATCCGCTACTTTACGCCAACGGTTGAAGTTCCGATTTGTGGTCACGCGACAGTAGCTGCGCACTATGTACGTGCAAAGGTGTTAGGTTTAGGAAATTGCACGGTCTGGCAAACATCGCTGGCAGGAAAACATCGTGTGACTATCGAAAAGCAAAATGATGATTATCGTATTTCGCTGGAACAAGGTACTCCAGGCTTTGAGCCACCGCTGGAAGGTGAAACACGTGCAGCGATTATCAACGCGCTTCATCTCACTGAGGACGATATTCTGCCAGGCTTGCCAATTCAGGTGGCAACAACAGGACACTCAAAAGTGATGATCCCGTTGAAACCAGAAGTGGATATCGATGCCCTTTCGCCTGATCTTGCTGCGCTGACCGCTATCAGCAAACAGATTGGCTGCAATGGTTTCTTCCCGTTCCAGATCCGCCCATGCAAAAACGAAACCGATGGTCGCATGTTCTCGCCTGCGATTGGTATTGTGGAAGATCCGGTGACCGGGAATGCCAATGGTCCGATGGGCGCATGGTTAGTACATCACAACGTATTATCCCACGATGGCAACGTGTTGCGTGTTAAAGGCCATCAGGGGCGCGCATTGGGGCGTGATGGTGTAATTGATGTGACGGTGACAATTCGAGATAACCAACCGGAGAAAGTTACCATTTCCGGCACGGCGGTGATTCTATTCCATGCTGAATGGGCCATTGATTTTTGATGCCGTTGCCTGATGCGCTTCGCTTATCAGGCCTACAACCGGACTAATGTAGGCCGGATAAGGCATTTACGCCACATCCGGCAACCTGACATAAATTATTTTCCCGCCTCCGGGTGCGTATCAAACGCCGCCATCACCAGCGCTAACTCATCCACAGTAAAGCCATGTTTCGCATCATCTACGCCCAGACCAAACTGTTCCTGCATCACGGCATATAACGACGCCATATCTGGTAGATTTCGCTGCTCAACTGCGTGCCCATTTTCATAATGGGTAAAATGAAAATTGGTCAGCGTTAGCTTGCCACCGTCCGGCAAATGGCGACACATCAGCAAATGATGGCGAAAATGCGACTGCGGCCAGTGCGCCGACCAGAAATTGCCCATCACATAATCGCTTTGTTGCTGCTCGCAGAGATCAAAACGGTACATCGACTGCCAGTGCTGATGATGATTAAACTGCAATACCCAATCATCACCCTCTTGCAACAACCGATACTCTCCGTGTGGCGTGGTTTGCATGATATCCGGCATTAAACGAATCGGCGCGGTTAGCGTCTGCCCACCGAAACCGACATCAGCAATCCATTTTTCCCCTTCCAGTTCCACCAACAGCAAACGATGGGTGCGCGGCGGTAATGCTGGCGGATTTGATAACACTACGCGACCTAACAAGCTGCGAACGTTAAACCCCAGCTCGCGTAACACCCGCTCAAACACGCCATTCTGCTCAAAACAGTAACCGCCACGACGGGCTATCACCAGTTTATCTTCCAGCGATTGATCATCAAGCTGTATTTCCCTCGGCAGCAAAACGTCGAGATTTTCAAACGGAATGGTGCAATTGTGTTTCAGGTGCAATGCACGCAGCGTATCAATATTGGCCGCAGCAGCTCCCAACCAGTTAATACGGGCAAAATAATGATTCAGAATGGGCGTCATCAGGCGTTTCCCTTAGTGGTTTTCTCAACTTATAACCTGGAATAGACGCCGCACTGGCTATTTTGTGCGATCGCGGACATGCATCACGTTCGCAAATCGCCAATCCCGTTAATTTCGTTACTTATTGCGTTACGAGCTACGCTTTTAAAACACCCTTCATAGCGAGGCGATATCGTGAGCCAATTCATTCCCGTCGAATTACACCATGCCAGCCGTCTGTTAAATCATGGCCCAACTGTCATGATCACCAGTTCCGATGAGCAATCCCAGCGGCGTAACATTATGGCAGCAGCCTGGTCGATGCCCGTAGAGTTTGAACCGCCACGCGTGGCGATTGTGGTAGATAAATCGACATGGACCAGGGAGTTGATTGAACGTAACGGTAAGTTTGGCATCGTTATCCCGGGCGTTGCGGCGACTAACTGGACGTGGGCAGTGGGAAGTGTGTCGGGTCGTGAAGAAGATAAATTTAATTGCTACGGCATTCCGGTAGTGAGAGGCCCGGTGCTTGGTTTGCCGCTGGTCGAGGAAAAATGTCTGGCGTGGATGGAGTGTCGCCTGCTACCTGCAACTTCCGCGCAAGAAAAATACGATACGCTATTTGGCGAAGTGGTATCAGCAGCGGCAGACGCACGGGTATTTGTCGAAGGCCGCTGGCAGTTTGATGATGATAAGCTCAATACGTTGCATCATTTAGGTGCTGGCACGTTTGTTACCAGTGGTAAGCGAGTTACCGCGGGCTAAAGAATCATATGCAGCAACCAAGTTGTTTAAGCAATGTTTCCATATGAGTTAAAGCATATTTTATCTCACGATTGCATATTTTTAGTGAAGATTAATTTATCCTCACCAACATCATAGTAATTGCGTATTATCGCCTCATTGATAAAGCCCTGTTTTGTATAAAATGCGCGGGCGGCACTAAAATCGATATGGCTGGCGGTCTCTACTAATAGTAGTCTTGCCTGTTTAATTGTGAGCTCTTTTCTATTTCGTTAATCAGCAGATGTCTCACTCCCTGGCGCTGATGGGAAGGACTGATCCAGAGCATTAATAAATTTCAGACATCATTTGTCATCATTTCAGAAGCACAGTAGGCAATCCCTGCCAGTCCCAAGTGTTCTGCACTAACCATAAATCGGCAGGTTGACCTGAGAAATAATGTGTTAGTGTTTTTTGTACATGATGAAGGCCATCTTGATCAAATTGATCCCTGTCAAGCAGCATATCCATTAATGGTTCAACATCTGAAGGTTTGACTGGTCGTATAAACATGGAACTCCTTATTTATTGATGAATATTTGAAAATTGTTTGCATGGAACGCGGTTAACCTGAATTTTCAGCGGAAGTTTCACTCAAAGGCTTTATTAATCCGCTCCTTATGTCCTTTTACAGCAAATAAATAATTACCTCCCTGTTTTTGTATCTTCTCTGCAATATCTTTCTGGCAACCCATCGCATCAGTTGTGATAATTTCACCTTTAATATCCAACATGTTAGTATCAATTATTGAACATAAAATGTAAATTATTTAGTGCAAAAAAGCGGCGCACCGTGTTCTTTCCCATATTCCTAATATGGCAACTTTAAGTTATCGCCGTCTATACTTATAGAAATTTCATCAGGGGTGACGTAAATAGAATTTTTTTCATCCTCAATTGCCCATAAC
>OKPA01000269.1_pt1 | contig 10424 bp, 8 predicted proteins | sample 1610851 | NCBI WGS metagenome assembly OKPA01 (sample SAMN04436690, study PRJEB24849) | human gut metagenome | biome: human gut; feature: NICU; material: stool | host: Homo sapiens | place: USA: Saint Louis, MO | collected 2010-06-29
ATCCATTATTTATGAATGAGGAAGCCTGTTTATTATATGGAAATACTTTTAACAATTTTAATTCTTACGTTGGTAGTATCATTAACCAGCGTGCTTACACGTCTGTCTCCTGTCCAGATACCACTTCCTTTAATCCAGATTGCCGCTGGCGCAGTACTGGCCCAGCCTATATTTGGTCTGCATGTGGAATTCAATCCTGAACTTTTTCTCTTATTGTTTATACCACCCCTGTTGTTTGCTGAAAGTTCAAAAATACAACCTAAAGAATTGATCAAGCACAGCCGGGAAATTATCAGCCTGGCACTTGTGTTGGTACTAATCACTATTTTTGGTGTCGGCTATGTGATTCATTTACTCTTACCGAATGTGCCGCTCATCGCTGCTTTCGCATTAGCCGCCGTGTTGTCGCCTACCGATGCCGTGGCGTTGCTGGGGATTGTCGGGAAAGGGCGTATCAGCAAAAACATCCAGGAAGTGCTCGAAGGCGAAGCGTTGATGAATGATGCTTCCGGCCTGGTGGCGTTGAAATTTGCTGTTGCAGTGACGATGGGAACGATGGAATTCAGCGTTCATGGCGCAACCATTGCGTTTTTTGTCGTTGCGTTGGGCGGTATTGCCGTGGGGATCGCTGTTACCTGGTTATATGGTAAAGGGCTGCTGTTGATCAGCCGATATGCTCACGATGAACCTTCCATTCAGATTGTATTGATGCTTCTGTTGCCGTTTATTGTTTATCTGGTTGCGGAACATTTTGGCTTATCTGGCATTCTTGCCGCTGTCGCCGCGGGGTTAACAACCAGTCGCATTGGCGTAGTCCACCACGCGCCTATTCGCCTGAGAATTAAAGCTAAAAGTAGCTGGTCGATGCTTGAATATGTCTTTAACGGCATGGTGTTTCTGATTTTAGGCTTACAACTGCCGGGCATTATTTCGGAATCACTGATCCGTGCAGAAAACGATCCACTGGTGGACACCGGATCGCTGCTCCTTGATGTCATTTGGATCTACCTGGCGTTAATGGTTGTGCGCCTGGGCTGGCTTTGGCTGATGCGTCTGTATAGCCGTAAACGACCCGGCAAACATCCGATGCTGTTTGCTGGATATAAAACGCGTCATATGCTGCTGGCGACCTTTGCGGGGGTGCGCGGAGCTATCACGCTTGCGGGGGTGCTTTCTATCCCGTTATTGCTGCCGGATGGCACACCTTTTCCCGGGCGTTACTTGCTGGTATTTCTCGCCACAGGTGTGATCCTCTTTTCGCTGGTTTGCGGCATTATTATTCTGCCGTTATTACTGGGGAAAAATGTGGGGATTTTCAGCGATAACCGACAAAAAGAAGAGGAAGCTGCCGATCTGTTTATGGCTAAAATGGCCATACTGAGTGTGCAAAAGACCGAGCAACGTTTGCTGCGCGCCAGAACAGAAAACCTCGATAACGAGTTGATTATGGAAACGGGGGCCAGAGTTATCGGTTATATGCGACATAGTGAAGAGGATATGTCGCCTAATGATAATTCCCTGCATATGCAGCGTGCGAAGCTGGAAAGAACATTTAATCTGGCGGCGTTAAATGCCAAACGCGCGGCTATTTACCAGATGCGCGCAAGGCAAGAAGTCAGTGATGAAACACTGGCAAAAATAGTCAGTGAATTAGATGTGCTGGAAACGTTAATCATGGATAGCCGATAATTTTATCGCTGCCAGTAATAGGGAATTAAATGATGGCTGAGAGTAATACTTCCAGCATCGTTTATTCCCTATGTATTTCCTTATGGGCAGAACAATCGCCTGGATTAATACTGCATTAATACAACATAGTGATATAAACCAAGAATCAATGTTTTTAATCTGTACTTAATTTATCGGTGATGTTGCCTGATGGAACGAATCATTGATTGTTTGGCGGTATCCAGATGGTTTCGCAACGCCGTTATTGCATCTAAATCGCTACGGCAAATCAGGGCGCTGAGAATGGTCATATGTTCATCAACAGCAATGATATTGCGCTGTTTGAGATCGCTTTCATCCCATTGATAGTGAAAATGAAAGATCACCGATATAATTTCAAGTGATTGATTAAAAAAGATGTTGTCAGCAGCGGATAACAGCATGGCATGAAAATCACGGTCTAATTGAGAAAACATTCGAAAGTTGCTGCCAATGCTGTCGCGCAGCGTCCGGTGGCGTTCGAGCATGGTTTTTGCTTGCAGCCAGCGAGGGTCATCATCGGGAAGGTTGAGAAAGTGTTGCAGGGAATGTGTTTCGAGCATTTCGCGTAGCTCAAACAGCTGCTCGGCGTAGGATTGATCGAACTGCTTCATGCTCCATTGGCCGCGCTTTTCGCTTTGAATAAGATTATAACGACCGAATTTCAAAAGATATTCTCGTACCACTACCGGACTGACGCTTGCCGCTCGCGCCAGCTGAAGTTCGGAAAAGCTTTCTCCGGCGCGTAACTGGCGCAGGTTAATCATGGTGAAAAATGCCTGCTCGAAAAGACGGTTTTGCTCTTTCAGCGAGGCCGTGATGCAATCAAATCCATCGTTCTGTTCGGGTTTGCGGGCGATAACATAATTTTTCCCCACCAGGGTGAGCACGCCACATGCGCTTAAATGCTGGAGTATGTGGCGTACCGTAGTGCGACTGATGTTATACATTTCTGCCAGTCCGCTTTGTGAAGGCAGCGGAGAAGGAATATTGCCCCTCGCCATATCTTCAATCACCTGATTTATGACGCTATGACGTAAATTCTGCGAACGACTCATTCTTCCCTCCAGTCCGGCATTAAAAGCCGATTTAAAACATTTTTATGCGCGATCATCCGCATATTTTATGGGTAAATTCAGGCGCTCTTATAAATTCGACGATATCTGAAAGTCATAAAATAAAAGGAGCGGTGAATCATGTCCACAATGAAAGTATTAATTTGTCAGGAAATAAAGAATTTAGTATGGGAAGTCCGGGAAAGACCGGTGCCAGGCGATAATGAAGCATTAATTAAAATTAAAACTGTCGGGATTTGCGGTACAGATATTCATGCCTGGGCGGGCAATCAGCCATTTTTCAGTTATCCACGCGTTTTAGGCCATGAAATATGTGGGGAGGTTATTGAATCAGGAAAAAACATTCACAATTTTAATATCGGACAGCAAGTTGCGGTAATTCCGTATATTTCTTGTCAGCAATGCCCGGCGTGTAAAAGCGGTCGTACCAATTGCTGTGAAAAAATTTCAGTCATTGGCGTGCATCAGGATGGCGGTTTTAGTGAGTATTTGAGCGTGCCGGTGGCGAACATTTTGCCCGCAGACGGTATTGACCCGCAGGCGGCAGCATTGATTGAACCTTTCGCTATTAGCGCTCATGCGGTGCGTCGCGCAGCCATTGCTCCCGGCGAGCAGGTGCTGGTGGTCGGGGCGGGGCCAATCGGTCTGGGCGCGGCGGCAATCGCTAAAGCCGATGGCGCACAGGTGGTGGTGGCGGATACCAGTCCGGCGCGCCGTGAACATGTGGCAACGCGTCTGGAATTACCTGTTCTGGACCCGTTAGCCGAAGATTTTGACGCGCAGCTGCGGGCGCAGTTTGGTGGTTCGCTGGCGCAGAAAGTGATTGACGCGACAGGTAATCAACATGCGATGAATAACACCGTAAATCTGATTCGTCACGGCGGCACGGTGGTATTTGTCGGCCTGTTTAAAGGTGAGTTGCAGTTCTCCGATCCGGAATTCCATAAAAAAGAAACGACGATGATGGGCAGCCGCAACGCCACGCCGGAAGATTTCGCTAAAGTCGGTCGATTGATGGCGGAAGGGAAAATCACTGCCGACATGATGTTAACCCACCGCTATCCGTTCGCCACGCTGGCAGAAACCTACGAGCGCGATGTGATTAACAATCGTGAGTTGATTAAGGGCGTAATTACTTTCTGATAAGGCGAGATTATTAAAGTTGCCATGCAGCGTCCGGGGAAGTGTTGGGCGCTGTTTTTTTTCTGTTTCTCAATAATGTTTTGTAGGCCGGAGAAGGTGTGTAGGTCGCACCTTATGCGACCTACACATCAGTCAGGAATTACCCTTCACGTTCTACCACTTTAATTTCCACCATGCCGATCCCGAGCTTACGCGGCGAGTGTCCGAGGATATTCCCTTCGTTGGTTGAGACAGGTTCCGGCGGCACAATTACCAGTGTGTCGGCATCGGTTGGGTTATCGAAATGCAGTGTGGTAGTGGTCACTTCATTGCCCAGCACAAGGGTTTGTTCTTCATTGCCTACGCGTACCGGAATAGGACGGCTGGCGTTATTGCCGTATGCTTTGGCGGTAATCACCAGGTCAAATTTCTTCGGCAGCGGATGCTTGTACTCGATTTTTACTTCATCGCCCAGCTGTGCGTTGGACCAGCGGCCCCACGACTCTGGACGAGAAATCCCGCTAAACTGTTTCACCTCTTCTGGCGCACCAGCGACGTTAAAGATGAAACTGTCGGCTTTGTAGCGAATATCGTTATCAACAATCTTTAGCGTATCGACATTGCCTTTGTAACGCGCCATGTCGATGACCGTATCTTTAAATGCCGTTTTGCCCTTCCATATTGCTTTGTCAACATGCTGAACAATTTGCTGACCGCCAAGCTGCCCTTGCGAGACACACCAGTCGGTGGAGAGTGCCAGTTCCGGAGCCCAGAGTTGTGCCATCTTGTAGCAACGGTCAACCCAGACGAAATTGTCGCGTGGAGCGAAATCTGCCAGCTGGAAACGCAGCGGTGCTGAGTATTCGCTTTCCGGCAGCGGTTCCACGCGTTTGTCTGAAACCCGCAACAGCAGCGGCAAACGGAAATGGCTACCTGAGAAGGCAATCATGTTTTTCTGCTGGTCGATGGTGAACTCTTTCATCTCTTTAGGGAATTTCCACAGGCGGATGATATCCGGCTTCCACGCCAATGTTTTCTCTTTGATATTGAGGAAGATTTCCGACATCGACTGCCCGGATAAACTGCTACGGCCAAGTCCGAGATAGTTATCGCCACCGAGAATGTCCAGCACCGTCGCGCCGTTATCCATCGTATTACGCTTCACTGCCAGCGTCTCTTGCTGCGGCTTGTCGCCACGGATGACAAAAAACAGGTTATTGCGATCCTGCTTATTAAGGTATTTCCACGCCGTATTGTTCATCGCTAAATGGTCAGAAGAGACGACGATGACGGTATCTTTAAACCACGGTGACGCTTTGATTTTGTTGATAAACGTCGCAATATTCTCCTGGCTGCAACTTACCGCGCTGAATGACTGATTCGGCTTACCGTCAAAATCATATTTTTTGCGGTTACAGGTGCGCGAGATAAAACCATCCGGGTGATGGGTATCGACTGTCAGGGTAAACAGTGAGAATCGCTGACCTGAGCGGGAAAGCTCTTCAAATTTTTTCCACGCTTCATCGAGAACGGTATCGTCGTAGAATCCCCAGTCGTTGCGATAGTGCGGGTCGGCCACCACGCTTTTCAGCTCTTCTGAGCCGTATAAGTGGTCGAAGCCGTGCGATTTCAGGAACACATCTTTACCGGCAAAACGCAGATTCGCGCCCTGCACGAAATAGTTCTGATAACCCGAGTTTTTCAGAATATCGCCCAGACAGATGTTCTGCGGGAAGAAGCTGGAAACAGAAGCGGAGGCGTTGCCTTCAAATGGGGCAAACAGCGGTATGCCGCACTGAGAAGCCACCATGCCCGCAATCGTGTAATCCGTTCCCGGCAGCTGCTGCGTGTGGCTGAAATCCAGGCCTTCATTTTTCAACGCGCCCAGTTCAGGCGTGAGATCCGGGAAAGCCTCGTTATCAAAATAGGTCCGCTCGAGACTTTCGCCGTAGATATAAACCAGGTTGAGTTTCGGGTCAGGGATAGTTCTCGACGGCTCTTTATAATAAGCCGCAAAGTCCGGGTCGCCGTCGCGTGACTGGGATTTCACCAGTTCCGTTATCTGACGAAATGCCGGGCTGGCATCCACTGAACCCAGCGCCAGTAAGAGTGCCAGCAGGCTGTAACCAAAATGGTGCGGATGATGACGACGACGGCGCAGGATCCAGCCCAGCGCACCGAACACCGCCGTCAGCCCCAGCACAATGCCGATACCAGGCAGGATGTATTTGCTGACACCAGCACCGGTCAGGCTGTTGGTTAAGGTATAGAGAACCGCGTCGTTAATACCATCGCCAGTAAAATAGTCGCTGGCAAACAGGGTGATATTTAAAACGACAAATAGCCCCAGTACCGTTAATGTGGCTGCAAACCACCAGGTGTTACGTCCCGCTTTCCATGCGTAAATCAGCACAGAGGCGAGAAAAAGGGCGAAAGAGAGTAGTTCTGACAACGGGCGATCCTCACTAAACCGGGCCGTTTAGCCAACGTTTAAGCTTTTTGAGAAGCACAATGTAATGGCGTCGCCATATTGCTGCAATTCTAGTGTCAAAAAAATGCGATGTTGTTAGGAATTAGTTTATAAACAGACTTTTTTGATCGCGGTCGCTTCCCGTGTAACAGGGGTAAAACCGTCCAGGAACAGGGAAAAGGGCAGGAGAGAGCCGCGTCAGCCGGGTAACAGCTAAAACGCGGCGTTTCGCGGTTCAGGAAATGAAGTTCAGCCCCTGCTTTAACACCAGATCGCAGGCTTTGGTTTTCACCTTTTCTGCCAGCGGAGTCGTTCCAATATTATCCAGATTGAGTTGCTGACCATCTTTGGTTTTCAGCAAACCCTGAATGCCATCCAGATAGTTGGTGTCTTCTTTTTGCTCTTCACTGTTCAGGCCCAGTTTTTCCAGTACCTGATTCTTGATGTTTTCGGCATCGGTTACCGAAGCCAGCTTTTGCTTCGCGCAGTATTGCAGAATGCCTGCGGCGTTGTTCATGTTATCTGCGCTTAAGGCCTGGTTCCCGTTGCTAAGCAAGTTAGTTAATGACGCGAGCGACCAACCGCCTTCCTGTGTCGTGTTGTTTTGGTTGCCAAGTTCGCTGGCGGCGCTGGAGAGCGCATCTTTCCAGGACGCAGCATGCACCCCGGTGGAAATTAATGCGCTGGCGGCAATGGCACAGCAGAGAAGATGTTTAATAGTTTTCATCATCATTACTCAAGGTTGAATTGTGTCGCAGTATACCGCCAGAAACGGGGATTAATACTCTTTACCTGTTACACGGCTACGGTAGCTATCCCAGTTGAAGATCACCCACAAACTGTTACCCAGGCGCATACGGTCCATCACGCGTTCGCCCAGCAACTTGGTCATCTCTTCCATATTACTGTTGGTCAGCATCCCGGTTGGGCGTTTGGAAGAAGAGCGGCGATCGACGATCTGGTTGATGATCACTTTTTCGTATTTCGATTCGGTCTGCACGCCGATCTCATCGATCACCAGCAGATCAACGTTACTCAGATCGTTAAGCAGTTGTTCTTCGCTGGTACCGCTATTCCTGAAGGTATCTTTCATCGCCGACATAATATCGGCCACGGTGATGATCAATACGGATTTACCGCGTAGCAGCAGCTCGTTGCAGATTGCCGCCGCCAGATGGTTTTTGCCGGTTCCTGGCTTACCAGAAAAGATGAAGCTGGCGATGTTGCCGTCAAACTCTTCGACATACTGGCGCGCTTTGCTTAACGCATTCATTTGCCCTTCACACTCAACGCGATAGTTCTCAAAGGAGCAGTTCTGATGCAGTGGACGAATACCGGAGCGGTTAAAGGTGCGCTGCATTTTCATCGCCCGATTTTCACGTTCGAGAGCGGCGGAGCGGATCGCCCCTTGTTCTTTCTGCCAGGCCAGTAATTCTTCACCCGTTTTGAAAGCAGGTTTGATATGGGCAGGCATCATTTTTTGCAGGCGTTGCATCAGGTCGCCAACGTTTTTCATCGTTACCCTCTGAATCCTGGTGGAATTTGGCTGTCAGGTTCACTGACCGTATTCACATCTCGTTTCGGCAGTCCGCCGTTGCTGGCACGACCGATTTGCAGGCTGCGCGCCAGTTTTTGTTGCCACTGCACATGGTGAAAGACTTTACCTTCCGCCTGCCAGTAGGCAATGAATGACGCCAGTTCTTCGGCGGTCACCGACTCTCTTAGTGCCACGCCCCATAATGCCGCCTGACGGATAAAGTCGGTATCGGGTTGCCAGTCCGGATACATGGCAAATTTCCCCATTGGTACAGCAACGGGAGCGGCTTGCGGTTCCTGATAGAGTTGATCGTCCAGAGCGACATCGCTTCCCGGACGCGCCAGTTTTTCTTCCAGCGCCAGCAGTTCAGCCAGGCGTGCAGGCGTGACGGCATAAAACGCCGGGGCATTGTTAGCAAATACGGCAACCACACCGCCTTCAGCTTTTGCCAGAACGGTTTGGTGATCGTGTACCAGGGCGTCAATACCAACGACGTCCGGGGTCAAAACTCTGGAAGACATACTGTTTCTCAAATATGGAACGATGAACGAGAAGGGAGATAACTTTTATAGTAACACACGGAGGAGAGGAGGCTGTCTCTCATCCGCGTGCTTTAAGTGAGGCAATTTTATACGCGAGGGCGCTTGCGGTACAACCATAATCCAGGAATGGAAAGACCGATGGATAACGCACCAACAATCGATGAAGCTGTAAGAAAGTTGGTTAACAGGGTAATCATCAACGGTTCGCTGTAACCTAGCTGGCTGATTTTTACCGCCGAAATCATTGCGGTATAAGCTGATATGCCAGGGAACATAGGGATAACAGCCGCCACGGTAAACACTTTCGGATGCGCCAGATACCAGCGCGACCATTGAATACCAATGGTGCCGACCAGCATAGAGGCCATAAAGGTTGACCATTCAATATTCAGCCCGCTGGTCATTAAGATCATTCGGGAACCATGACCTATCGCACCAAGCAGCGCACACCAGCGTAACGCTCGAACGGGAACGTTGAACACCATCGCAAAGCCGACCGCAGGAATGGCGGCGAGGATCATATCCTGCGCCAACGCTAACAGAAATTCGATCACACCCATCCGCGTAGCCCCCAAATCGTCAGTGCCATTACTACGCCGACACAGGTAGCCAGTGTCAGCAGACTGGCGATTGCCCAGCGTGCCAGTCCGGTATTGATGTGGCCTTTAAACATATCGGCGACGGCATTTATCAACGGAAAGCCCGGCACCAGCAGCAGAACGCTGGCGGCCATCGCAATGGTGGGGGTATTGCTGAAAGTGGGAAGTTGCAAAAGCAATCCGGAAATGGTGGTGGCGGCGAAAGCGGTGAGGCAAAAGTTGATCTGTGGATGAAGATGACGTTGTGCCAGCAGCTGGCGGATATACATCGCGGCCGTACTGGCCAGGAAGGTGATGACGGCACCATCCCAGCCACCTTTATTGAGTTTACAGAAACAGGCGCAGGAAAGGCCAACCATTAAGGCTACCAGCCATCTTGGGTAACGTAATGGCTGAATTTGGCTAAATCGTTTCTCTACGCCTTTGTAATCCAGCAGATGATGCTCCGCCAGAATTACAATGTGCTGGACTTCAGTCACCACATGCATATTAATGCCGCGATCGTGATTTTTACGTGTCGATGTCAGGCATTGCCCATCTTTAATGGTTGTCAGCACGATGGCGTTCGAAGAGATAGAACTTTCGACGCTGTCCATTCCCAACGCCCGACCCAGTCGTGAGGAAAGTTCATCGACCAACGCGCTTTCCGCACCATGTTGCAAAAGAAATAATCCACACTGGATACAAAGCCGTGTTACGGCTCGCTGTTGCTCAGTTTGCATAACTCGCCCTTTGTCATAGACGTGCTGCGTATTGTTCAGATAATGAGAATCCATTTGTATCATGAAGCACGGTTGTTTTGCGGTAGGTTAAGATCAAAATTGCGCTGATTAATCCTGGTTATCGGGAGATGCTCGGTGATAAAAAGCGAATTATCTCTCGCCGTAAACAAACTATCGCATGAATATTATCACTATAATGAATTTGTTATTTGGCCTTTACGAGTCAGGATAATAGATAGCTGGGCGCGTTTTTTAATGTTAACAAGTTAAAACCATCAGATTTTATTGAATAAATATTGATTGTGTGATTCCCGCATTCTGCGGGAAGAGATATCATTTAATTATAAATTAAATGAATGAGATTTCTGTTTTTCATTAAGTATTTCTAACAACTTAATGTAGATATTTTAAATGTCTCCAGGCTATTTCACCAGGTTATCATTTGATGCTAACCTTCTGACACATGCAGTGGAGTTGTTGTGCAGCAGGAGTATGCTGATATGAAAGTGAATGCTAAGGATAATTTATTCGCTTAATCTATTAATTTGCTGGAAATATTTAAGGAATGAATACCTTGAATAAACCATCATGATTTTTAGACAGTGGATGTGGAGGAAATATGTTGCCAGGATGCTGCAAAAAGGCAATT
>OKPA01000297.1_pt1 | contig 8539 bp, 6 predicted proteins | sample 1610851 | NCBI WGS metagenome assembly OKPA01 (sample SAMN04436690, study PRJEB24849) | human gut metagenome | biome: human gut; feature: NICU; material: stool | host: Homo sapiens | place: USA: Saint Louis, MO | collected 2010-06-29
TATTATGGACAACATACCATAGTATGCCTGAAAATTGACAACGTAAAAATTAGTGTTGGGGATTTTTTCTTTTACGAGGAAGATGGTAGGTGGAAGAAGTTAAAAATATTAACTATTAAAGATGGAGATGAAAAATTTCAATCCGTATCAAAAGGAAATTACGGATTTGAACTAGATAGGCGATGCCCTAATAAAAAGATGTTATACGTAAAGCAATAAAATATTATAGTTCTATTGTACAATAGGTGATTCTTGAGTTTTGGCTGTCAAACAACAACCTGAAAGTTGTGTAATCTCGATTATTTATAGTACCTTTGCCTACAAAATAAGGCAAAGGTATTTTTGATGCATACAATGGCTGAAGACAAGATAGACAACGCTTTAGGAGAAGGAATGAATATAATGGAAAATAAGAGCGAGGATTGGATTTGCCATTCACAGGCTATAGCAGCAATCATGTCAAACCGAATGGAGGAACTTGGTATGACACAACGAGCTTTGGCTGAGAAAATGAATTGTACCCAGCAGTATGTTTCTAAAGTGTTGAAAGGTCGTGAAAATTTGTCGTTGGAAACCTTATGCAAAATAGAAAATGCATTAGACATCAAGATATTGCAAGCTAGAATAAATAAGTAGTAACACCATAGCAGGACAAGAATATGTCAACACAAAGCGAAGCGGCGTTGGAAGCCGGACTGATAGCCACACTCCGACAAATGGACTATGAGTATGTCCAGATTGTCGAGGAAGATAATCTTTATGTTAATTTCAAACGTCAGTTGGAGATTCATAACAAGAAACAACTGGCGGAAGTTGGTCGTACTTCATTTACGGATGAAGAGTTTGAGAAGATATTAATTTATCTTGAAGGTGGAACTCGCTTTGAAAAGGCCAAGAAACTTCGTGACCTCTATCCGCTTGATATGGTAAATGGACAACGGATTTGGGTGGAATTTCTCAATCGTACCCAATGGTGTCAGAATGAGTTTCAGGTCTCGAATCAGATTACTGTTGAAGGACGGAAAAAATGCCGCTATGATGTGACTATACTTATCAATGGTTTACCATTGGTTCAGATAGAGTTAAAGCGCAGGGGAGTAGAACTCAAACAGGCATATAATCAGATACAACGCTATCATAAGACTTCGTTCCACGGATTGTTCGACTATATTCAATTGTTTGTTATATCAAATGGTGTCAATACCCGCTATTTTGCCAACAATCCTAATAGCGGTTATAAGTTTACATTCAATTGGACGGATGCAGCCAATCATCCGTTTAATGAATTGGATAAGTTTGCCGTATTCTTCTTGGAAAAATGTACGCTTGGCAAAATAATAGGGAAATATATCGTGCTGCACGAGGGCGACAAATGTTTGATGGTGCTTCGTCCTTATCAGTTCTATGCCGTAGAGAAAATTCTAGATCGTGTGCAGAACTCCAACGATAACGGCTATATATGGCATACAACAGGAGCCGGAAAGACATTGACTTCGTTCAAGGCTGCCCAACTTGTGTCAGAGTTGGATGATGTGGATAAGGTTATGTTTGTTGTTGACCGACATGACCTTGATACTCAGACTCAATCGGAATATGAAGCGTTTGAGCCGGGAGCTGTGGATAGTACTGATAATACGGATGAACTTGTGAAGCGACTTCAAAGCAATTCTAAGATTATCATCACTACCATTCAGAAACTCAATGCCGCAGTCAGCAAGACGTGGTATAGCAACAAGATTGAAACTATTCGCCACTCACGTATCGTGATGATATTTGATGAGTGTCATCGTAGCCACTTTGGGGATAGTCATAAGAAGATTATGAAGTTCTTTGACAATGCTCAAATCTTTGGCTTCACGGGAACACCTATTTTTACTGAAAATGCGGTAGATGGGCATACCACTAAGGAGATATTCGGAAATTGTCTTCATAAATATCTTATTAAGGATGCCATAGCCGATGAAAACGTGCTTGGATTCCTTGTGGAGTATTATCACGGCAACGAAGTTGTTGACAACGACAATCAAGCTCGTATGGAGGAAATCGCCAAGTTTATCCTTAACAATTTCAACAAATCCACATTCGACGGAGAGTTTGATGCCTTGTTTGCTGTGCAATCCGTGTCGATGCTCATACGATATTACAAGATATTCAAATCGTTGAATCCGAAAATCCGTATAGGTGCTGTGTTTACTTACGCTGCCAACAATAGTCTGGATGATGAACAGACCGGCATGGGTACAGGGCAGTATGCAAAAGAGGGTGTGGGTGAGGTTGATGAACTGCAAACAATTATGGACGATTATAACAATATGTTCGGCACTGCCTTTACTACAGAAAACTTCCGTGCCTACTATGATGACATCAATCTGCGCATGAAAAAGAAGAAAGCGGATATGAAACCGCTTGACCTTTGTCTTGTCGTGGGTATGTTCCTTACCGGTTTCGACAGTAAAAAACTGAATACGCTCTATGTAGATAAGAATATGGAATATCACGGTTTGCTGCAAGCATTCAGTCGTACCAACCGAGTATTGAACGAGAAGAAACGTTTCGGTAAAATCGTTTGCTTCCGTGACTTGAAAAATAATGTTGATACGTCTATTAAATTGTTCAGCAACTCTGATAATTCTGAAGATATAGTACGTCCACCGTTTGAGGATGTAAAAAAGGAATATAAATGCTTGGCAACAGAGTTCCTGAAAAAATATCCTACACCCAGCAGTATAGATTTTCTGCAAAGCGAAAATGACAAGAAAAATTTTGTTCTGGCATTTCGTGATATTATCCGTAAACATGCGGAAATCCAGATATACGAAGATTATAGCGAGGATGCGGAAGATCTTGGTATGACCGAGCAGCAATTCAACGACTATAAGAGTAAGTATCTTGACATTACAGTCGGGTTTATAGAACCGCCTGTAATTCCATCTGTAGTTGCAGAAGACCCTGTTCCGTATGGGAACAGTCAGGGATTAGAGGATATAGATTTCTGTCTTGAACTTCTACATAGCGACATTATCAATGTGGCTTACATTCTTGAACTCATTGCAGAACTTGACCCATATAGCAATGATTATTCAGAGAAAAGGCAACATATCATTGACACAATGATTAAGGATGCCGGGATGCGAGGCAAAGCCAAACTCATTGATGGCTTTATTCGGAAAAATGTTGATGAAGATAAGGAAAACTTCATGAGCGGACGTAGTAAGGCTGATGGTACAAGTGAATTGGAAGAGCGTTTGAATCAATATATTGTATCTGAACGCAATAAGGCTGTAAAAGATTTGTCGGATGATGAACAAATTCCTACCGAGGTGCTGAATCTATACATAAAGGAGTATGACTATTTGCAAAAGGAACAGCCGGAAATCATACAAAAGGCATTGAAAGAAAAACATCTTGGTCTTATAAAAACAAGAAAGGCGTTGACGAGAATCATGGAGAGATTGCGTAATATAATAAGAACATTTAATTGGGAGTAAATACGTATATGGTAAAAACAAATGAACCCGGATATGTGTATATCTTGACTAATCCAAGTTTTCGTGAGGATTGGGTTAAGATTGGCAAAAGCGCACGCCCTGTTGATATACGTTCCAAGGAACTTGACAATACGGCAGTTCCGTTGCCTTTTGAGATACATGCAACCATTAAAACGGTTAAATATAATGAGGTGGAAAAACTCGTGCATAAGATAATCGACAGTTTGACTGATTTTCGTATTCGTCAGAATAGAGAATTTTTTAATGTCGCTCCGCAAAAAGCATTGGAAATTTTTAAAGAAATAGCACAAACTATAGATGATGCCGTAATAACAGAATATGAGAATAATCAACCTTTGCGTAGCGATAACTTTATATCTCAATCTGTTCAAAATGAATTGCCAAGAAAATGTACTAATAGCAGAAAAGACTATACAAAATATTCACTTAATGGAGTTGGTTCTTATGGGAAAGGTAGATTAGCATTAGAAGTAGTTCGACTTTTTATCGAGTCTACCTCTGTTGATTATAAAGAGCTAATTAATTTGTTGCCTAAACACTTAGTTAAAACCGTTGAGGAAGTAGGAAATTGGAAACTTAAAACGTCAGATACGCATAAAAGATGGTTTGAAAAAGATATTCTTATGTCTAATGATGGTGTCAGGTTTGTTGTATCATCACAGCATGGTAAGAATAATATAGGTCGTATTTTAGAGTTTGCGAATAAATTTGGTTTTGTAATTAAAGAATTATAATAAATATGAGCGAAGAACTGCAACAGAAACTCCGTGACCAGCTTTGGGAGGTCGCAAATCGTTTGCGTGGCAATATGTCGGCGAGCGACTTTATGTATTTCACATTGGGTTTTATTTTCTATAAATACTTATCTGAGAAAATAGAAAAGTATGCCAACAATGCCTTGGTGGATGATGAAATAACCTTTAAGGAATTGTGGGAAATGGATGATACCGATGTAGTCGAGTTACAAGAGGAAGTAAAGAATCAATGCTTGGAAAATATAGGTTACTTCATTGAACCGAAATTCTTGTTTTCGTCCGTAATAGAGGCCATCAAGCGGAAAGAGAACATTTTACCTATACTTGAACGTTCATTGAAGCGTATCGAAGACAGCACTCTTGGACAGGACAGCGAAGAGGATTTCGGAGGATTGTTTTCAGATATAGACTTGGCTTCACCTAAATTGGGTAAAACAGCCAATGATAAAAATACACTCGTCAGCAATGTGCTTCTTGCATTGGACGATATAGACTTTAGCGTAGAGGCATCACAGGAAATTGACATCTTGGGTGATGCTTACGAATATATGATTTCGCAGTTTGCGGCAGGAGCCGGGAAAAAAGCCGGGGAATTCTATACTCCGCAGGAAGTTAGCCGTATTTTGGCAGAGATTGTTTCCATTGGACACCAGCGTTTGCGCAATGTATATGACCCTACTTGCGGTAGTGGCTCATTGCTTCTTCGTGCTGCAAGTATTGGAAATGCGGTTGATATTTACGGACAGGAAAAGAATCCGACGACCTACAACCTCGCCAGAATGAATATGTTGCTTCACGGTATCAGATTCAGCAATTTCAAGATTGAAAACGGCGATACGCTTGAATGGGATGTCTTTGGCGACACTCAGTTTGATGCGGTAGTCGCAAATCCTCCATTCTCTGCCGAATGGAGTGCTGCCGACAAATTTAATACCGATGACCGTTTCAGCAAAGCAGGGCGACTTGCGCCAAAGAAGACAGCAGATTATGCTTTTATCCTACACATGATTTATCACTTGAACGAAGGTGGTACGATGGCTTGTGTCGCTCCACACGGTGTTTTGTTCCGTGGTAATGCAGAAGGGGTAATACGCCGTTTCCTGATAGAGAAGAAAAACTATATCGATGCCATTATCGGTTTGCCGGCTAATATATTCTATGGTACAAGTATTCCGACCTGTATTCTTGTGATGAAGAAATGCCGTAAGGAAGATGATAATATTCTGTTCATAGATGCGAGCAAGGAGTTTGAGAAAGTCAAGACACAAAACAAACTGCGTAAAGAGCATATTGACAAGATTGTTGATACCTATCGCGAGCGAAAAGAAATAGAAAAGTACAGCCATCTTGCCACTTTACAGGAGGTTGCCGATAACGACTATAATCTGAATATTCCTCGTTATGTCGATACTTTTGAAGAGGAAGAACCTATTGACATTAAAGCTGTAATGGCAGAAATCAAGGAGTTGGAAGCCAAACGTGCCGAACTAGATAAGGAGATTGAAGTATATCTTAAAGAATTGGGACTGGTTGAATAATAGTGTTATGGCAGAGATAGATAACATCCCGGAAATGCGTCCTTCATTCGACAATATCCGCCGTCACGATGAGAGCGAAAATGAATATTGGAGTTCACGTGACCTATGCGCTGCTATGGGTTATTCGGCTTATTGGAAATTCCAAAAAGTCATAGACAAAGCAATCAAAGTCGCAGGCATAAAAGGAGTGAATATTGATGAGCATTTCAACCAAGCGGTTGATATGGTGAAGATAGGCAGTGGCTCGTTCCGTAAAGTCAGTATCTTCCGCTTGTCACGTATGGCGTGTATGATTATTGCTGAAAATGCTGATGCAAAAAAAGTATTGGTACAACAGGCAAGAGATTACTTTTCTCAAACCATATCTACTAACGAATTGGTGCTTAACTCATATAGTTCCAATCTGTTACTGTATAAAACCGCACAAGGAGAAGTTCGAGTAGAGGTAATATTCAATAGTGAAACATTCTGGATGTCGCAAAAGCGCATGGCGGACTTGTTTGGGGTGGATGTACGAACCATCAACTATCATCTTGGACAGATTTATGAATCCGGTGAACTTACCAAAGAGGCAACTATCCGAAAAATTGGGATAGTTCAATCCGAGGGAGAACGAGACGTGGAGCGTACACCGTTGTTCTATAATTTGGATGCTATCATAGCGGTAGGTTATCGTGTCAATAGCTATCAAGCCACTCAGTTTCGTATTTGGGCTACGTCTGTTTTGAAGGAATTTGTCATTAAAGGGTATGCTCTTGATGATGAAAGACTAAAACAGGGAAAGCATTTTGGCAAAGATTATTTTGATGATTTGCTGGAGCGTATTCGTGAGATACGCACATCGGAACGCAGATACTACCAGAAGATAACAGACATCTATGCGGAATGCAGTGCTGATTACGACCCGAAATCGGATTGTACTAAATTGTTCTTCAAAATGGTGCAAAATATGATGCATTTGGCTGTGACTAATCGTACCGCTGCTGAAATAGTGTATGAACGTGCCGACTCTGAAATGCCCCATATGGGATTGACCACTTGGAAGAAAGCTCCCGATGGTAGAGTCCAGAAGTCCGATACGATTGTGGCAAAGAACTATTTGTCAGACAAAGAGATTTCCGAACTTAACGGCGTAACTAACGCATTCCTTGAATTTGCAGAGCTTCGTGCCCAACGTCACATTATAACAACGATGGAAGATTGGAAGCAACGTCTTGAACAGTTTCTTGGCACTATGGATTATAAGGCACAAGATACTGCCGGTAAAGTTTCACAAGAAGCAGCACGAGAGAAGGCGTATGGCGAGTACGAGAAATATAAAGTGATTCAAGACCGTTCTTTTATCTCTGATTTCGACCGGTTTAATAATGGCGACAAATTGTTGCCGTTTGATATTAACCCTGATAAAGAATAATGATTATGGCAAATAATAACGAAAATAAAATCCTCAATGTTCCAAATTTGAGATTTCCTGAGTTTAGTGGGGAGTGGGTAACAAAATCAATAAACGATTTAGCGGTTGTTATTGGCGGTGGAACGCCTGATACTACTGTAAAATCATATTGGGATGGAGAAATACAATGGTTTACCCCTTCTGAAATAGGTAAAAATAAATATGTTGATTCAAGTTTGCGTACCATAACAGAAGTGGGGTTAAACAATTCCAGCGCAAAACTTTTGCCTCCCAATACGATACTTTTAAGTTCTCGTGCCACCATTGGAGAATGCTCATTATCTCTCAGAGAATGTGCTACAAACCAAGGTTTTCAATGTCTTGTATCTAAAAAATGCAATGTTGATTTTCTCTATTATCTGATACAAACAAAGAAGAAAGATCTAATCAGGAAGTCTTGTGGGTCAACCTTTTTAGAAATTTCGGCAAATGAAGTTCGTAAAATTCAAGTGTCAGTTCCATCTGATGTTGAGCAACAAAAGATAGCAGAGTTATTGTCGTTGATAGATGAGCGTATTGCTACTCAAAACAAAATCATTGAGGATTTGAAAAAACTAAAGTCCGCAATTAGTTTGAATGTACTTCATTCCGATAAATGGGAACAGTTCAAAATCAAAGATATCGCCCAAATAGGGCGTGGTAGAGTTATTAGTTCCATAGAAATTGGCCAGCAAAAGAGCCCTACATATCCAGTATATTCCTCTCAAACATCAAATGATGGTATTATGGGCTACCTTGACGATTATATGTTTGAAGGTGAATACATCAGTTGGACCACTGACGGTGCAAATGCAGGAACTGTATTTTATCGTAATGGAAAATTTAATTGCACAAATGTTTGTGGTTTATTAAAACTTAGAAAAGAGTTTGATACTCATTTTGTTTCTTTGGTTTTGGCGGAAGCGACAAAGAAATATGTCTCAATAAACTTAGCTAACCCAAAACTTATGAACAATACAATGGGTAACATTCAAATACGTCTGCCCAAATTAGAAGAGCAAAAAAGAATATCCATCGTTTTCAGAGTGTTACAAAGGCTATGGACTGTACATAATAGTTTGCTTACTGAGTATACAAAGCAGGAACAATATTTGCTCTCACAGATGTTCATATAAACATTTGCGAGAGCAGGTACTGTTTTTCATCCTCATATCTTACCGAGGTATTTTCTTCAAGAGCTAACTTATTATCTAATGAAGTCATTAGAGAGGCTATTTTATTTTGCATTTCTTTTGAAGGTAATTCAACCACAAGTGACGCTATTTCTGAAATATAATGTCTTTT
>OKPA01000333.1_pt1 | contig 7195 bp, 4 predicted proteins | sample 1610851 | NCBI WGS metagenome assembly OKPA01 (sample SAMN04436690, study PRJEB24849) | human gut metagenome | biome: human gut; feature: NICU; material: stool | host: Homo sapiens | place: USA: Saint Louis, MO | collected 2010-06-29
GTTTGGAATAATGGTGGTGTGAAATAAATTATGTGGAATAGTGTAGAATTGGGGAACACAGTATTGGGGAAAATAATATAAAGGGTGAGTATTGCTGTCGTCCGAATGTTTGAAGGTGTCATTCCAAAACCACTATTTATAGGTATTGTGTGTCAAAGTGAAATACCGTAATTTTACGTCCGGAAACAAAACGCTGTTCGTCATATGCAAACACTCAAATCGGATATACGCAACCGGATTCTGTCGGCCGCAAAAGAGCAATTTGTGCAGAGAGGATATTTGAAGACCTCTATGCGCGAAATAGCCGATGCTGTAGATGTAGGCGTAGGAAATCTCTATAACTATTTTGAGAATAAAGATGAGTTGTTTTGTGTGATACTTCGTCCTGTATCGGATGCTTTGGAGCGAATGCTGCAGGAACATCATGGAGCCAAAGGAGCAGATATTATGCTTATATGTTCCGAAGAGTATCTCAAGTCTGCTGTCGATGAATATATATCCTTGATAAACAAGCATGGTGAGCTGATGAAGATTCTATTGTTCCATTCACAAGGCTCTTCATTGGAAACATTCAGGGAAGACTATACAAGCCGTTCGACGGAGATGGTTAAAACATGGTTTGCCGAAATGAAAGAGAAGCATCTGGAAATCAATGTGGTGGTATCGGATTTTATGATCCATCTGCAAGCAGTCTGGATGTTCACCCTTTTTGAAGAAATGTTGAAGCATGCTATCGATAGCAAGGAAATGGAGTATATCGTGCATGAGTATATATTGTTTGAAATTCAAGGTTGGAGGGCTTTGCTGAGAGTATGAGCAATAGAAGACAAAAATATAAATCGCCGTTTACCGGATTAAAATTGAGAAGAGAATCTTTACGAAGGTTCTCTTCTTTTTTTGTGAACGATTTTGAATACCGTTCATTTTTCAGCGCTACTCTGACACTAACATCATAAAAGTATAGAATGAAACAAAAACATGAATTTGAAAACATCGTGGCGGAAACATTATTGATTCCGCTTTACATGAGAGCCAAGGAGAACCGTCGGAAAAATCCGATTCTATGTGACAAATTGGCTGAGCAACTGGTTGAGAACATCGAATATGATTATTCCAGGTTCGATGGGGCCAAGTTGAGTGAAGTAGGTTGTGTGATACGCGGTTGGTATTTTGATCATGCTATCCGGCGGTTCATTGACACTCACACCCGCCCGGTAGTGGTAAATGTGGGTTGCGGACTCGATACCCGTTATCAGCGTGTCGGAAATGATGGAAAGGCCGTATTTTATGAGTTGGATCTACCGGAGGTTATTGCTATACGTCGTCGGTTGATACCCGAACCGGAGAATGATTGTTACCTGTCTGCATCGTTGTTGGAAACCGATTGGATGGATCGGATCCGACTCCTTCATCCCAATGGAGATTTCATCTTTGTTGTGGAAGGAGTATTGATGTATTTTCGTGAGGAACAGGTACGGACATTTCTACATAACATAACCATGCGCTTCGAAGGCGGCGAGTTGTGGTTCGATGTATGCGGAACGATGATGAGCCGACGTGGTGTGAAGCCCGACTCCTTGAGGGAACATAAGGCGCAGATACGTTCGGGGATAGATGACGGGCATATGGTGGAGTTGTGGGAACCCGGATTGCATTTGTTGGAACAGGCCAATTATATGAAATTTTTCCGTTCCCGTTGGGGCTTTTTTTTCGGGCAGATATTGGGCAGGATGACGAAGTTGTGCTACAAGTTCAGTTCCATGCTCGGGTATAAAATAGGATAAATAAATCGGTTGATCATGGTAAATAAGAAGAAAGAAGGGCTGTCCCGTCTGTTTGAGATTGCAGGACAGAAAAAAAGTCTGCTTCTGTTGGCAGGCTTGTTATCGGCTGGGAGCGCGGTGTGTATGCTCATACCTTATTGGGCGATCTACCGGATACTCTATGAATTGTTGAACCATGGCCGGGAGCTGTCGTCCATCGATGAGACCAATATGATCCGTTGGGGTTGGATAGCCTTTGGCGGGCTGATCGGCGGATTATTGTTGCTGTATGCTTCCCTGATGGCATCTCATGTGGCAGCATACCGTATTCTCTACGGACTGCGTATCCGGTTGACGGAACATATCGGGAGATTGCCGCTGGGTTATCTGAACGGGACATCAACGGGAGCCATCAAGAAGACGATGGAGCAGAATGTAGAAAAGATAGAGAACTTCATAGCCCACACGATTCCCGATTTGGTGAACGTTATGGCAACAGTAGTGGTGATGTTCCTCATTTTCTTTTCGCTCGATGGATGGCTGGCAGGTGTCTGTTTGGCAGTGATCGTACTAAGTATATTCTTGCAATTTTCCAATTTCATGGGAAAAAAGGCACGGGAATTTACACGCATCTATTACAACGCGCAAGAGCAGATGAGTGCTTCTGCCGTGCAATATGTGCGCGGAATGCCTGTGGTGAAAATCTTTGGACAGAGTGTCCGCTCATTCCGTCAGTTCAATGCCGAAATCGAAGCTTACAAGACCTATGCATTGAAAGTTTGCGACACTTACGAATCGGGTATGACATATTTTACCGTACTGCTCAATTCGATTGTTACCTTCATTCTCCCTGTCGGCATTTTACTAATGCAAAATGACTCCCGGAGTCTTACGCTGGCAGCTGTATGGCTTTTCTTTATCATACTCGGTCCGGGCGTGGCTTCACCCGTCTATAAGTTGATGTATCTGGGCAGCAGTACGCGGGAAATCAATGAAGGTGTATCGCGTATCGATCGTATTCTTGAAAATCAGCCGGTCTCGGAACCTGCTTGTCCGAAAATTCCCGCGACGTATGATATAGAGTTTCGTCATGTCTCGTTTTCCTATGAAAACAAGGAGCAGGCTACTCGTACCGAAGCGTTGCACGATCTCTGTTTCACGGCCCCTCAAGGTAAAATTACCGCTTTTGTCGGTCCGTCGGGAAGTGGTAAATCTACCGTCGCCAATCTGATTCCCCGGTTTTGGGATGTGGAGCAGGGAGAAATCCTTATCGGCAATGTGAATGTGAAGGATATTGCAACGGAGCAGTTAATGGATCTCGTTTCGTTCGTCTTTCAGGATACGTTCCTTTTTTACGATACACTCTATGAAAATATTGCCGTAGGTTCGTCCAAGGCAACGAGAGATACGGTCATTGCTGCCGCTCGTGCTGCGCAATGCCATGAGTTTATCGAGAAGTTACCGAACGGATACGAAACACGTATTGGAGATAAAGGTGTTTTCCTTTCCGGTGGTGAAGCACAACGAGTCTGTGTGGCACGGGCTATTTTGAAGAATGCTCCTATACTTGTACTGGATGAAGCAACGGCTTTTGCCGATCCCGAGAACGAGTACAAGATGCAGCAGGCTTTGAAATCACTTATTAAGGATAAGACGGTCATCATCATAGTCCATCGCCTTTCTTCCATTGTATCGTCCGACCGGATCATCGTACTGAAAGATGGAAGGGCAGTACAATGCGGACGGCATGAAGAACTTTCCTCTCAAGAAGGGGTATATAAAAAGATGTGGAATGCTTATACGAGTGCGTTCCGCTGGCAATTGAATGTGAAACAAGAAAAAGAATAGAGAATGAGTGCAATAAGAAATATTACAATAGGCCGTACGGAAAGGCTTTATAAACCTGTAGGCTACACTATGCTTGCCAATTTGGTGAACATTGTTCCTTTTTGCCTTTCTATCGAGGCGATTCGTATTATATTCCGTGCTTTCAACGGAGGCGGGCAATCGCTTGATACCACCCGGTTGTGGTGTATATTTGGCTGTATGACAGGTTATATAGCTGTTATGGTACTGGCGGAAAGGGCTGCCTATCGTGCCAATTTCCGTGGTGCTTACGAAATGAGTGCATCGGGACGCATCTCTTTGGCAGAACATTTACGCAAACTTTCGTTAGGTTTTCTGGGTAAACGGGATCCGGGTGATTTATCATCCATGCTTATTACCGATTTTACAATGGCGGAAACAGGTATCTCGCATTATTTGCCTCAACTGATGGGAGCATTGGTGATGCCTGTACTGGCTTTTGTTTCGCTTCTTTGGATCGATTGGCGCATGGCGGTCGCCATGTTCGTGGCTCTTCCGTTTGCAATGGGCATTTTGTGGTTGAGCACGAGCGTACAGGAGAGGTTGAGTGGCAGGCAGATCAAAGCAAAAGTCAATGCCGGAAACCGCCTGGAAGAGTACCTGCAAGGCATCCGGGTGATGAAAGCCTACAATCTGCTGGGTGATCGTTTTGTTCGGTTGCGTGATGCTTTTGCCGAATTACGTCGTGCCTGCATTCGGTTGGAGGCTCTATTGGGACCTTTTGTTCTATTGGCCATTACACTCGTGCGTGCAGGATTGACATTGATGGTACTGTGCGGAACATACCTGCTTTTAGGTGGCCAGTTGTCGATTCTCACGTTTGTCATGTTCCTTGTTGTCGGTTCCCGTGTATTCGACCCGCTGACTTCCGCTCTTACCAATTTTACAGAGTTCCGTCATTTTTCTATTTCGGGAGGACGTATTCTTTCTCTTATGAACGAACCCGAAATGAAAGGGACAAAAGAAGCTCCCGAAGACGGTAATATCATCTTTGAAAATGTGTCATTCGGCTATCAGGAGAAAGAGGTCCTACATGGCATTTCTGTCATTTTATCGCGAAATTCACTGACAGCTCTTGTTGGCCCGTCAGGAAGTGGAAAGAGTACGGTAATGAAACTTTGTGCCCGTTTTTATGATCCGACAAAAGGGCGTATACTGTTTGGTGGAGTACCGGTACGAGAGATTGAACCTGAAAAATTGATGAGTCGTATTTCGATGGTTTTTCAGGATGTTTATTTATTTCAGGATAGCATACGCAACAATATTCGGTTTGGTAAAAGTGATGCCACAGATGAAGAGATTGTAGCAGCGGCCAAAAAGGCCTGTTGTCACGACTTTATCATGCATCTGCCACATGGTTACGATACAATGGTGGGAGAGGGAGGCTGTACGTTATCAGGTGGTGAAAAACAACGGCTTTCCATTGCGCGTGCCATGCTGAAAGACGCACAGATCGTTCTGCTGGACGAGGCAACTGCTTCGCTTGATCCCGAGAACGAAGTAGAGATACAGAAGGCTATCGATACGTTGATTAAAGGACGAACGGTTATTGTTATCGCCCATCGTCTCAAGACAATAATGGGGGCCGACCACATTGTTGTCTTATCCGATGGAAAAGTGGAAGAACAAGGTACGCATTCGGAATTGATGTGTCGGGATGGTTTATATCGGAAGCTCTGGAACATTCAAGAAAGTACATTGGGATGGACATTATAGTGGGTTATTGTAATTTATATGAATGAAGTGAAATGCAGACTTCACATCCGGACTGTGCCGGATGGATGAAAAGAGGTGCTTTTGTCCGGAGCAACGCACTTCTTCTTTTATAGGTTCCGCTATGGGTTGCTTTATGTCAGTCTTGCTACCCGGGCCCATCAGTCCGGATATCTGCGTTCTTCAGCCCGGGCTGCGGGGGGGGATGGGACTGGGTAGCAGAGACTTTGGGTGGGAGATGGAAGATTGAAATGCATTCGGTCCATCGGTTATGCATGGTTGCAAAACTTTTATTTATGGAGTCTGTTTAGCGGTAGGATCACGGAAAAACGAGAACCTTCTTTCAGTTGCGAATATACATTAATCGTACCTCCCAGACCTTCTACAATGGTTTTGCAGACTGAAAGTCCTAAACCGGCACCCTGTACGAATGAATCGATTTTATAAAAGCGCTCGAATACTTTTTTATATTGATCGCTTGGAATACCGCAACCGGTATCGGCAACGAATACATATATTTTCTCACCATGATCCGACAGGGCATATCCGATATCTATATGCCCTTTTACTGTAAATTTTGCCGCATTATCCAACAAGTGCTCTATCACTTGCCGTAGGCGCACAGCATCTGTTTCTATTTCAACATTATCTGTGGGTAGCAGCAAATTAAACTGTACCTCCTGAGGTATTCTGTTTTCATATTTCTGATAGATTTCTGTCAGAAGTCGGGTAAGTGGATATACTGTAAACTTAAAAGTCATCGTGTCGGACTCTATACATGAAAGATCAAGGACATCCGAGACCAGTGTGAGCAGATAATTACAGTTTTTACTGATTAATGCCGAGTAATCTCTGGCTTCCTCTGTATCCAAGTCGACAATCCCGCCTGCAATAAGATTGGAGAAACCGACAATTGCATTCAGGGGAGTTCGTATTTCGTGACTCATGTTAGCCAGAAATGCACTTTTGAGTCTGTCGCTTTCTTGGGCTTTATTGCGTGCAGCGCGCAATTTATCCTCAGTATTTTTATGCTCCTGAATGCTATGGCATACGCCTACAATACGATAAGGTGAACCGTCATTGGTTTTGCTGAGATACATCGACTGTTCAGAAAACCACTCCCAACTTCCATCGCCCCGTTGCAGCCGATAGGAGAATGAATCGGGTATTTCTTTTTCTGATAACTGTTTTTGCAAAGCATCTGCAAGCATATCCCGTTCGTTGGGATGTACTCTGGAGAAGAACTTCTCGATTGTTATCTCACAGTCTCCTGCCGGGATACCCAGATAAGAAAACCAGTGGGCATCGATTAACATTTTATTACGTTTCAAGTCGAAAAACCATGGAAAGATCTTTGTCCTTGCCAGAATCATGCTCAGAAGGTGTTCATGCGTTACTTCATCCATCGTATTACGGAATGCTAATAAATAACGTCCGGTCTCCAACTGCATGATACACCCACTGGCAAAGAATTGCACCTTCGTTTCCAGAGAACGTATCAAAGTGTCTATTGGCAATTCCTCCATATCCGTTTCCGAAGACTTCAATCGGGCGATCAGTTCCGGGAAGATATCTTTTTCTTGGTGGATGATTGAAATGATGTCTGTTATTTTATGTCCGGAAGGATCCCGGGGGATCTGTAAATCCTCGCATGCCAAGTTGTTGATGCCGGAAATGATTTGTTCGGTATTGAAAAAGATCACACCGGTCTGCATGGTTTCAAGAATCCTGGCGGAATAATCATTGGCTTCCGGATAGCCATTTCCTTTTTGAGTTTCCCCGTTTCGGAGTAGCGCCGTTTTTGATTTAATAGAAGAATTCGACATTTATATTTTTATTAGAGTAAAAACATG
>OKPA01000404.1_pt1 | contig 4752 bp, 5 predicted proteins | sample 1610851 | NCBI WGS metagenome assembly OKPA01 (sample SAMN04436690, study PRJEB24849) | human gut metagenome | biome: human gut; feature: NICU; material: stool | host: Homo sapiens | place: USA: Saint Louis, MO | collected 2010-06-29
TTTTAAGGGGTAATCATGGCTACGTGGCAACAGGGTATTAATTCTGGTGGTTTTCTGGCTGGCATCGGTACGCAAAATGAGAATGCGCCAAAGGCAAGCGACATTAACGCAACGCTTGGTCTGATCCGCGAAAACAATGAATTGGCTCGATCAGGTGCAAATAACGTTGGTCTGACCGCGTTACGTGGTCTGGCTGGAGTTGCTGATATTTACAATCAGGAACAGCAACAGAAAGCGATTAGTGCGTTCAATAAGGTTCATGCTGATGCATGGGCTTCTGGTGATCCATCGGGACTATTTAAGTTTGCCCAGGAAAATCCAGCGTTTGTTGCACAGGCACAACAGGCGTTTTCAGGTCTTAATGATCAGCAACGCAACGATATGGGCGATTTAGCCATGAGAGCTAACGTCGCTCTTTCTCAGGGACCGGAAGCCTACAGTAAATTCATTACTGACAACAAGGACAGGTTAAATCGCGTTGGCGCTAATGCTGACTGGATGATTCAGACAGGTATCCAGAATCCAGAGCAGCTATCACACATGCTGACTACTATGTCTCTCGGTGCACTTGGGCCAGAAAAGGCGTTTGCTGTTCAGGATAAGATGGCTGGTCGTGAAATTGACCGAGGCAGGCTGGCAGAAACAATCCGCAGCAATCAGGCTGGTGAAGCACTTCAGGCGAGAGGGCAAAACCTTTCCTATCAGTCAGCAATGACTGGGCACAATATCGCAGCACAACGCTTGGCTCTGGATCAGCAAGAGTTCGGGTTTAAGATGCAGCAAGCGCAGGAAAAGGCTCAGCAGTTGATTAGCGAAGCACCTAAGCTGTCAGTAAACATGGAAAAAGGCATCGAGACGGCTGTAAACAATGCCACAGCATCATCAAACTCAGCCAATTCTATGAGTGCGCTTGCTCAACAGTTCAGAGCAGAAAAACCAACGACAGGTTTGTTCGGTAACGCACAGAACATGTTCGCAAAACTTACCGGAAGTGATACGACATTGCGTGATTTGCGCATTCGCCAAAATGCCCTTGTTAACAGTCAGGTTCTTAAATTCCTACCTCCCGGCCCAGCAACGGATAAAGACGTTGAGATCGTTCGACAGGGTGCGCCAACTGACATGGATAACCCTGAGACGGTCGCAAGATGGCTTGATGCAATGGCAAACCTTGAGCGACGAAACGCGCAGTTTAATGAGTTTAAAGCCGAGTGGATGAGCGCGAATGGCAACCCTGGACAATCGCGTAATGGCGGTCAGATATTGGGGTTGGATGTTAAAAAAGGTGAATCATTGGGGAGTGCCGTTAAGCGGTATATGTCAATGAATACTGACGCAGCGCCAGCACAAGATTCGACGCCTTCAGGAGAACCACGGAATCAGGTTGGATCATATACCTCAAAATCAGGCATTCAATTTACGGTGGAATGATGAAAGTAACTGCAAACGGTAAGACATTTACCTTCCCTGATGGTACGAGCACGGAAGATATTGGCACCGCCATTGATGAGTATTTTGCTGGTCAGGCTGTTCAGCAAAAAACAGTTAATCAGGACAATAATGCACCAACACGGGAAGAACCATCATTGATGCAACAAGCTGGCGATTGGCTCACTGGTGGTCAAAGTGCAGGGCAAATTGCAGAACAGGCTGGTCGTGGTCTGGTAAACATACCATTTGACGTATTGCAGGGTGGCGCAAGTCTGATTAATGCAATCAGTCAGGGGCTTGGTGGGCCAAAAGTATTGGATGATGTCTATCGTCCAGTAGACAGACCGACAGACCCCTACGCTCAAGCTGGAGAAACAATTGGCGGGTATTTAGTTCCAGGAGTTGGAACGGCAGGAAGCATGGCTATTGGATCACTGGCAGAGGCCGCAAATCAGAAAGGTGATTTCGCACAAAATGCAGCTAAAAATGCCGGAGTTAACCTTGCCGCTCAGGGTGTTCTTTCCGCAGCAGCAAAGGGAATAGGGCGTGGAATAACGGCTATAAAAGGTGATATTGCGCCAGAAGTGGCGAAGAAAATTGCCACATCAGAATCGATGGGCGTGACACCAATGACATCTGATGTTATCCCGCCGAAAAATGCTTTCACTCGCGGACTTACTCAGGATGCTGAGGGGGCTTTGCTCGGGACAGGCTCAAAGCGAGCGGAGCAATATGCAACGCGTAGTAAGCTGGTAAGCAATTATTTTGACCGTTTTGGTGAGTACAACCCTGATGATGTGGTGAAATCTCTGACCACCACGTTAAGGGGACGGAAGGATGCCGCTGGCGCTGTTATCAATGACGTCACCAATAAAATGGGTAATGCCGCAGTTGATACCACAAATACCATGAATGCTCTGAATACAGCGATCGCAAGACAGGAACGGCTTGGGACGTCTGCCAATCAAAGCCTGCTTACATCCTTGCGTAACCTACGTGAAGAATTAGCAAACCCTGCAACTGATTTGGATGTTACGTTTGATCTCTTGCGTCAGCACAGAACAGCATTTAGATCCAATGTTCAGGGAGATGCTATGGTCTTCCCCAACCAGGCAAAAGCAGCTACCAATATGGTAGAGAATGCAATGTCAAAAGATCTTCGTAACGCAGTTGCAAAAAACCTCGGTGCATCAGACGCAGCAAAATACCTTAAAGCAAACTCCGATTATGCAAACGTTTATAATAAGGTGCTTAATAAAAACATTGCTAACAAGCTCAACAAGGCAAGCAGTGAAGCCAGTCCTGAACTTATAAATACCGTTGTATTAAGCAGAAAGCCATCTGACGTGAAACGAATCTGGAGCGCATTGGATGATAAAGGGAAAGATGCTATGCGTGCAGCTTACGTCAGCAAAATAGCGGAAAAGGCCGGTGACTCTCCAGCCAAGTTCATCACTGAAGTTAATAAGCTTAAATCTCAGTCAGGCGGTGAAATTTACAACACTATTTTTTCTGGAAAGCACATGAAAGAGCTTGATGCTCTTCATGAAGTTCTACAGCAAACAGCAAGGTCAGACACCGCAAATGTAGTAACTCAGACGGGGCAATCACAAGCCAACAGGATAAGGACGATTGGCGCAACTGCGACTCTTGGAGTATCAATGGGGCTTGAGGCTGGCTTTGGTGCAATGATGCGTTTGTATGAGTCCAAAGCCGCAAGGAATATGCTTCTTCGTTTGGCAAACACCAAAGCAGGAACACCAGCCTATGAAAGAGCGCTAAATAACGCTGCGAATGCCATCAGACCGCTGTTTGCTACTGAGGCAACACAGCAGTAACGTATGGGAAATTGGATTCAATCGCTAACATTTTCTTTTTACTTTTCCAACAAAAGCTTTGGTTGAATCCATATTTCCATAACCGGAAATGGTTTTTGACATTAAAACTGTTCCAGTAGGATGTATTACCCATGAGTCGATAACGCGTTGAGTTTCGCCATTCGCGCCGATTCCTATGATGGAGTTTTTAGACAATGCTTTGTAAGCCATGCCGCCCGCATCTGTCCCAGAATATGTGATGCTGGCATCTTCACCGCTTGTCTTAATGATGAATGTTCCACTAAAACCATCTTCTTCCGGATGGAAATTATTTCGTTCTGAATAGCTTATTCCCCGCATATCTCCAACGACCCAGCACTCTGCTGTAGCCCCAAAAGATATGAATAAGAACATAGCAGCAAGAAATTGCTTCACACCAACCTCCTTAGTTTTGTGCAGGATACCATGAAAAAAGTTAATATTGGAAACGTACCAAAGATGCTCGTTCCGCTCTTTGAGAGCGGTACAATTGTGTTTTGTAGAGACTTTCCAGAATGGCAACGCCTGCATCAAAAACTTGGTGTGGACGTGCAGGACTCGGATGCCAACGGAGCGTCTCATACAATGAGCAGCGAGAATGGTGTTTTGCATGTGATAGGCGTGTTCAATGGCAAACTATCTACTATTGCCCATGAGTGCGCTCACATGGCATTCGATATCTGCTCAAGGGTCGGTGTTGATGTTGAACCAGGAAGAGCCAACGAGACTTACTGCTACTTAATGAGCAGGCTTGTTGAGTTCTGCGAGCGACATATCAAAAAGCCGGAGTGACCCGGCTTGATTATTACTTTTTGCTGTCTGGAGTTCGCTTATCTAATACCCAGCCATGACCTGGCTTTGTTGTTGGTGGAAGCCTTTCGTTGTCCTTGACGGTGGCAAAATTGTCTTTCTTACCGCCGCGCGGGCCAACTTCTTGGTATATTCCGCCGTTTTTTCCTGTGTTTTCACCTGGTTTTTTCGCCATGATATACCTCAACATACACCCGTTATTGGGCGATTAAATATTGATCTCATTTTATAAGTAGTCAATATGGCCCAGGTAAATGCAAAAATTAACCTACCGTCAGGTGGGTTTTTTGTACAAATCCTTCAGCGTATCAAACACCATCTTCTTAACAAGGTCGGACTGCTCATCAGCGATGCGTTCCGCATCGTCTCAATAGCCTGAAATTTTGGATGGCTTTGATACAGCATCAGTCACTATCTGAACTAATTCTGAATTAAGAGAGCGGCCATTGGATTTGGCTCGCTGTTTTAGTTTTTCCTTTAATTCGTAAGATATCCGCAGATTAAATTGCGGGTCATCTCTTCCCATTCTTGATGCCTCGCTTTTGTGAGTGGATCGGCATCTTATTATCTGTTGGTTGCATCCTCAATAAGACCACGGTGGTCATATCTTTTTGATTAATAATACATCACTGCGGCAATGCTGCGGCGATTCCTT
>OKPA01000434.1_pt1 | contig 3788 bp, 6 predicted proteins | sample 1610851 | NCBI WGS metagenome assembly OKPA01 (sample SAMN04436690, study PRJEB24849) | human gut metagenome | biome: human gut; feature: NICU; material: stool | host: Homo sapiens | place: USA: Saint Louis, MO | collected 2010-06-29
ACTAGGCAAGAGCAAACCAAATATGGTTTAATTGAGGCGGTGAATTCATGAATTGAATTTGTGTTTGATTGATAAAAATGGTGACTTTTATGTCATTGCAATTTACAAGTTTTTCTTTAAATCAATATCTTAGTGCGTGTTCGCTTGTATCGGTACTTGCTGGTGTTCCACCTGAAGTTGCATTGGGTTCACTCTCTGGTTCGGTAATTTTTGTTACCTCTGCTGTAGAGTATCCTGTTCGTCGTCGTGTACTCTTGTCGATACTCAGCTTTCTTTGTGGTCTTCTCTTTTACAAACCAACAGCATCAATTCTTATAGGCATAGCCAGTCTAATCCCCACCATTACGCAGGATTCTTTCGAGAAAGGGGTTGTCTTCTCTGCTGGCGCATTCGTGTCAGCGATTGTAGCAGTGCGTATTGGAATATGGCTCTATCACCGCTCCGATAATCCACGCGACTTAATTCCGGGGAGAAAAGACGATGGTAACTCATGAGCTTTTTTTGCTTATCACCAATGCAGTTATTTGTACTGGCATTGCAGTTCGCGTTGTTACATTCCGGCGTAACGGATCCCAACACCGAAGATGGGGTGGGTGGCTTGCTTATTTCCTGATTGTTGCTGCGGCAAGTATTCCTGTTCGCGTCGCCTATGCAATCTGGTTTCGTACGCCAATGGTAGCTGATTTATCTGAGGTCATTATCAACGCTGTCATGCTTGCTGCGGTTATTAAAACGCGCGGTAACGTCGTTCAAATTTTCAAAGTATCGAGGTCTAAACATGGAGATTAAACAATTCCAGCGAGCTGCTAGTATCAGCGAGGCGCTGGCCGCACGCTGGTTCTCGCATATCACTTCTGCGATGAAAGAGTTTGGTATCAGCAAGCCCGAAGATCAGGCAATGTTTATTGCTCAAGTCGGGCATGAGTCTGGTGGCTTCACCAGGTTGCAGGAGAGTTTCAACTACAGCGTTACCGGACTGGCGAGCTTTGTCAGGACTGGACGCCTCACCCAGGGACAGGCTAATGCACTGGGGCGCCGTGCTGGTGAACCACCATTGCCACTTGAGCGCCAGCGCGCGATCGCAAATCTGGTATACAGCAAACGCATGGGGAACAATGCCCCTGGTGATGGCTGGAATTACCGAGGGCGCGGACTTATCCAGATTACCGGTTTGAATAACTATCGTGATTGCGGAAACGGTCTGAAGGTTGACCTGCTGGAGAGCCCTGAACTGCTGGCGCAGGACGAATATGCGGCTCGTAGCGCGGCGTGGTTCTTCGCCAGCAAAGGATGCATGAAGTATACCGGCGATATTGCACGTGTAACTCTGATTATCAATGGTGGCCGGAACGGCATCGACGACCGGCGCGCGCGGTACATCACTGCCAGTAAGGTGCTGGCGGTATGATCTTGGCATTCGCAAAAGCATACTGGAAACAGTTGGTTATCATGGCGATGCTTGCTGTTCTGGTCATATCAGGAGTTGTAGCCTGGAATGCACACGGCAGTCGTCAGTACGACGCCGGGTATGCGCAGGCGAAGGAAGACCGCAAAGCTGAAGATGAGATAGTTCGTCAGCACTACGAACAGGAGAAAGCGACCAATGAACGTGAAGCTCAGCAGAGGATCGACCAGGCGCGCAATGATGCTCTTGATGCTGCCGCTCGCGCTGGCCGGTTGCAGCAACAGCTCGTTGCCATCCGTGAGCAGCTCAGGCAGTATAACGCCATTGTCGGCGCTGGGTCGTCAGCCGCAGACACCGGAGTTTTGCTTGCCGACGTGTTCAGCAAATCTCTCGAGAGAAACAGACAACTGGCAGAGTATGCTGACCGGGCAGCCGAAGCAGGAAGAGTCTGCGAAAAACAGTACGACACTTTGACCAGATAGCATGGCATTTTTCATGGTACTGATTTTCGGTGACGGTATATAAAACGGTACGGTAATAATTAAGTTTTGGAAAAATGTTGTCACTCAATTGGTTATGCTTGTCGTAAATAATTGAGTGGGAATGATTTGACTCTGCACTATGAATGAACAAAACCCTCTGTTACTACAGAGGGTTTTTTATACTCACGAATCATAGGATTGAAGTTACTAACATCGATTAATTAAACCAGCTATCTGATTTATTCTCTTCTGCTTTACCCACGCTTTTCATCAGATCGCGACCGCCTTCAGTCATATTTCTGTTTGCGTCAGCTTCAGATTGCACCACATCGGTTTGCGCAGCTTTGTGCTTCAGTTCCTGATCGATAAATTCGTTTTCGCGCTTAACGCGGGCTTCTTCTTTCGCCAGCGCCAGTTTTTGTTTCTGAATCTCTAAGCTGCGTAGCTCATCTTCATAACTTTGATCGCGTTTTTTGTCCGCAGTGGCTTCGGCGTCCAGTTTATCCTGACGAGCTTTCTTATTCGCTGCTGCCGTTGCCGCTCTTTTATTAGCCGCGGCCTGGGCGTTTGCGCGACGTTGCTTCTCTTGCTGGATTTCCCTGTTGCGCTCCGCGACCCATTCGTCATGCTGCCTTTGCTCTTCATTTTTACCTTGCTGTTCCGCTTCTGCGACAGCCGAGAGTTGATCCTGCAATGATGAGGCGATAGCCGGATAGCTTAAGGAGGCTAAGATGGCGCAAAGAAAAACTTTCTTCATGACTCCTCCTGATTATTAGCTCTTTTCAGGACATTTGGTATTTGGCTGAATACGCGTTTCGTTATACGTCGTGGTAATAACAACGGCTAAACCTGTCGTAAACTGGCACTCTTTACCCACCTGGGTGGAGGTATACACTTTGGTGCCTTCCTTATATGTTAAAGAAACACCTTCCACTAAGGTTTTATCATTCACCATAGAACCCGCTGCCGCGCCTACAGCTCCGCCGCCAACTGCACCTGCCGTCGTTCCGGAATTGCTGCCAGACCCGACGTTGTGGCCGATAACACCGCCAGCGACAGCGCCAATAAGCGCGCCGAAGGCTTGTGCGTTCCGTTTATTTTGGGCGTTGTCTACGGCAACTTTTGCGGGAAGAATGGAAATAATATTAACGGTTTTAGTTTCTTGTTTGGTATTCAGTTGATCGGTTTGATAAACATCGGCGGCATGATCATCAGCATTTGACTGGCATCCTGCCAGAGTGAATGACGCTAACATTGCCACAGGCAGAAGACATTTTTTAAATTTCATCACTATTCCTTGTTATACACATTACGAAAAATAAGACATTTAAGATCATCAAAAGAGGAAAGTAAATGTATTGCGTATAAAGGAATAGATTAAATTTATTAAAATTCATGCGGGAAATAATTTATAAAAATACATCATCACAACATATGTATTAATGATGTATTTATTTCGCAGCCGAACAGGATGAACTTCAGTCAGAACAAAGACGTAAAATTTAAGATGAAAGAATATCTGCCGCTTTGATAATCTCAAAGAGCAAAAGCATCCGACAGCGAGGTGCCGTTATGTTCTGTGAGAGTGGAGAAGGTAACCGCTAACGTTGTACCGGTGATTCGACGGAGAGTGTGGATTGCTGAGCTTCTTTTTTGCTCTGATGGTGCTGCCAGGCACCGACGGACGAGTAGATAAAACGGCCAAAGAAGAAGATAAAGCTGATGAGCAGTACGATACGGGTCATGCGACTGTTAAATCGGTGTCGTTTTCGCATACTGGTTGCCTGACTCACAAAAGGTTCCTTGAAGTATGTCCCACGCCGTGGACGGTACTTACATTAAGGCACAACAGGACAAAATGGTCAATTCTTCGTTATGTAAAAAAGCGTCAGTGGATACAT
>OKPA01000576.1_pt1 | contig 1473 bp, 1 predicted proteins | sample 1610851 | NCBI WGS metagenome assembly OKPA01 (sample SAMN04436690, study PRJEB24849) | human gut metagenome | biome: human gut; feature: NICU; material: stool | host: Homo sapiens | place: USA: Saint Louis, MO | collected 2010-06-29
AGTGCAGTGTGCCAGGTAACGCCTGGGGGGGAAACCCACGACCAGTGCAACAGAGAGCAAACCGCCGATGGCCCGCGTAAGCGGGATCAGGTAAGGGTGAAAGGGTGCGGTAAGAGCGCACCGCGCGGCTGGTAACAGTCCGTGGCACGGTAAACTCCACCCGGAGCAAGGCCAAATAGGGGTTCATAAGGTACGGCCCGTACTGAACCCGGGTAGGCTGCTTGAGCCAGTGAGCGATTGCTGGCCTAGATGAATGACTGTCCACGACAGAACCCGGCTTATCGGTCAGTTTCACCTGATTTACGTAAAAACCCGCTTCGGCGGGTTTTTGCTTTTGGTGCCCAGGGTAAGATGAATATCTACGGTATTAATAACAGACTTTGTAAGAAGTTATTAAGTCTATATTGCATTTAAAAGGTCGTAATTATACATATATTTCTCTCATTAATTGTAAGTTCGCAGGTATTGTCCGATCGTTGAATCATTTGGGCGTTATAACCTAAATTTTTACCGTCCAATAATCAATATTTCTATTGTGATTGTTAACCACTGCGTGCATTGAAGGGTGAAAAATATGTGCAATTGAGAAGCCTTTCATTGATGCCAGCCTTGTCATCATGACAAACAATAATAGATGCTTATTTTCCTCGCAGGGTTCTTTCGCACTATCAAAAAATGCTCATTTACCCGGCATTACAGTCAACGAAGCAACATTCTATGGCCTACGCTGATGTAAAGCACAGCGAAAATCCTCCTTGTTGACTTCGTCTGACCTTATCGCGGCGACCAGCAATTATTCGTTTTGTGATCCTCAACACAAAATGCTATTCGTTGCCTATGAGGGGAGAAGAATTTATGGAAAACGATTGCATTCACAAAATGACGTCCTGCCAGAAGAGAAAAGGTTGATGTTAATCAATTGTTCGAGATGATCAATACCTGTATTCGAAATTTTAAAATATTGATAAAATAAATGTTTGTTTTCCAACAAATAGCGTGAAAAAATGTGACGTGCCGCATTATTTATCGCTGAAAATGGTTTGTTTATAATAAAATTTGAGAACTTACTCATTAAATTTAACTCAAATTTTGCCTGGTAATTATCCGGTAATTGCTTGAAATATAGTCTCAGCCCCTTTTTTGTATTAACCACATAACGAATGATGTTATCGCCATAAAATATGGTTATCCCCGTCATTTTTTTTGACAAAAATCAGGGTTTATGCTGATTTTCATATTTTAACTTGTTGATATTTAAAGGTATTTGGTTGGGGTAACGATGCCATGGAAAGTATTGAAAGTTAATTTGTGAGTGGTCGCACATATCCTGTTCATTTCATTTTGATACACTTCATGCCGTCAATGAGGTAATTAACGTAGGTCGTTATGAGCACTATTCTTCTTCCGAAAACGCAGCACCTGGTAGTCTTTCAGGAAGTTATTAGAAGTGGTTCTATCGGCTCGGCTGCAAAA